>Ga0255766_10000446_pt1 | contig 37408 bp, 34 predicted proteins | sample 071ome_23_FD_179966 | JGI IMG/M metagenome (GOLD analysis project Ga0255766, IMG submission 179966) | Coastal salt marsh microbial communities from the Groves Creek Marsh, Skidaway Island, Georgia - 071403BT metaG (version 2) | ecosystem: Environmental > Aquatic > Marine > Intertidal zone >...
TGAATATGATGGATGAAAACATGCTACCAAAACGGGCCAGGCTTGATGTATGACAGGGTTTAAAGCTTTTAGATATTATATTGCATTAAAACTACATTTTACAAAAGACAAATTTAACGTATTCGAAAATAAAGGTCATATTAAAGGATCTTATTCAGCATTCGAAGCACGAAACGATAAATACTTATTTGAGAAACTCGCAAGAAAGTTTCCAAAAGACCAAGATATCATACAGTTCATTGTATCTAATCTTTCTATCGGTAACGATAATATCATATATGGTATGGAAGAAGCCGAAGAGAATTATATACAATGGCAAAAAAGAAAGCAAAGTATTACACAAACCTTTCTAAATGATATAAATACTATACAATTAGAATCTGAGAAGAATAATTATAATTTAGATCAGATAATTAATTGTACATTAAATCAGTTTCCGGTTATAATAAAACTATATCTTGGAAAATTGATATGTATGGAATCAATTGTTATATTAAATGATTTCGTACCAATGATAGCTAGATGGAAGGAAGAGCCATCATTGATGTTACTAGAGAATGATATATTACGTATTGAAAAGCTCAAAGGCTTTGTCAAATACAATCGTGATAAGATTGAGAAACAAGTTAATGAATTTCTTACGACAATATATTAAGATTAATACTACGCAAATACTAAGGAAATACTATGGATATTAATACGTTACGACAATCCCGCAATCAAGACTTCAGTCAGATCTCATCTGCATTTGAATCTATCGCAAACCCAGGTCAGCAATCAAGTAATTCATATGAAGATAGCCGTATCTGGAAACCAACACCTGATAAAGCAGGTAATGCTACTGCAACAATCCGCTTCTTACCAAAACATCCTGATGATGAATTACCATGGGTAAAAGTATTCTCACATGGTTTCCAAGGCCCTACTGGTCGTTGGTACATTGAGAATTCTTTGACAACTCTAGGTGAAAATGATCCAGTTGGTGAATTGAACTCTAAGTTATGGAACTCTGGTGTAGAAGCTAATAAAGAAATTGCAAGAAAACAAAAACGTAGATTACATTTCTACTCTAATGTTTTAGTTCTTGCTGATCCTGCAAACCCAGAAAATGAAGGTAAAGTTATGATCTTTAGATATGGTAAACGTATCTTTGATAAGATTATGGATAAAGCTAAACCTACATTTGAAGATGAGAAACCTGTAAATGTATTTGATTTATGGGAAGGCGCTAACTTTAAACTTAGAATGAAAAAAGTTGAAGGTTATCCTAACTATGATTCATCATCTTTCTCAGAGCCTGTATCAGTTGCTCCGTCAGATGAACAAATCTTAGAAATTGTTAATCAACAATATAGACTAGGAGAATTCCTAGATCGTAAGAACTTCAAATCATATGAAGAACTTAAAACTAAACTTGATCAAGTACTCAGTGGAGATGGTGGCGTAGCTGCTTCTGCTTCTGATTTAGTACAAGAAGATATACCATCACAACCAGCTCCAGAATATAGAGCAGCTCCTGCTCCTGAACCTGTAGCTTCGGCAGCACCTGAACCCTCACTCAGTTCAGATGATGACGATGATGTAATGAGTTATTTTCAAAAGATAGCGGATCAAGACTAAGAAAAAGGGGCTTCGGCCCCTTTCTTATTAAAACGATGATGCTGCAGATTCCATCATCCAGTTTCCTTTATAGTATGCTGAAACTGTATTATCATTATTTCTAACCTGTGGTCTAATAAAGTTATTAGATGTTTGAGTACTTATATTAGTATTTGTTGGAGCATTAATATTTGTACCGCCTCCACCTTTGCCTGAATTTCTATCATAATCTGATATTTGTTTACTTGTATCTGAAACTACATCTCCAGTTTTTGCATCATATACAACACCTCTTTTCATAATATATTCGCCTGGAGGAAGATCTTTCATTTTTTCTCTCAAACTCAAGCGTCTTTCATCAATCATTTGTCTGCGTTGAGACTTATTATTTTTTCTAGTAGCAGCTACTGCTCCAGCAGGATCGGCAGATTTTGCTATATCTCCTGCTGCAACTACTTGTTCTTCAACGTGTTCACTATCAACATCATCAAATCCACCCATTCCACGGGCAAGTTTTTCCATACCAACACCAGCTTTTTCTAGGTCTGGACCTAATGCTGCAATTTCTTGTAAGTTTTCTACAGTAGATTTTTGACCAGTCACTGCTCTAAATAAACCACCAACAAGATTAGTTACCCCTGCTACAGCTTCACCGGCACTAAATGCTATTAAGCCTGCAGCAATTGCACCAAGACCTAGACCAACTGCCATCATATTTCCAGCATCTAATACAGATAGTCTTTCGATAGATTCTACTATCTTATCCATAAATCCTGTAATTGCACCAGCTATTGTTGTAATCAAATCAGTAATGACTCCACCAATACGGACAATCATTTCTGGAATACCTTTAATAAATTCTATGAATACACTTCCCAACATTTTAACTACATCAGATAATACTGGGGCCAGTTTTTCCATGAATGGAGCCATATAACCTAATGCTTTACCGATACCCATAAACGCTAATGTTAAAGCACCTAAACCTAATAAGACTGGAGGAGCAGCCAATGCTGCTAATGCAGGTACCATAGCCAATATACCTTGTGCTAATCCTTGGCCAATTGATTTTGCAAGTATTCCTAAACCTTTTCCTAATCCAGCAATACCTTTACCTAAAAATCCTAATCCTGCTCCAATTCCTTTAAGTAATCCACCTCCTTTAGGTGTATCTTCTCCGCCACCGGTTGCACTTGAACCACCTGTATTTTCAACAATTTGTTCTAATAGTTTTGTTTGATCATCACGGGATTTTATATCTTCTCGTTCTTTTTCAGATAATCCTTTACTATCCTTTTTGCCCTCTTTAATATTTTCTTTTTGTTTTTCTTTAGATTCAAAAGCTGTTAAAGATGTCATTTTTGCTAATGCATTTAATTTTTTACCACGACCACCTTTCTTTTCAGCAGCTTTTTGTGCAGTCTCTTCATCAATACCATTATCCATCATAAACTGCTTATCTTTTTCAATAGCACCTTCTAATTTTGCTTGTTCTCTTCTTGTTGCTTGTTCTTTAGCGGCTTCTCCTCTTAATTGGAAACCTTGTTTTAATTTATTGAAAACACCTTTTACTTCAGGTACTTCACCAGCCATAACTCTGGCTTTAATTCTATCGGTACGTGCTTTTCGAGCTTCAAAGGCTTGGTCTATTATACCACCGCCTCCTTGTTTAACAATTCCAGTTTTATCTAAGAATCCTCGAGGAGTTAAAAAGTTAGCAACGCCGCTGACTGCCCCGCCAACGCCACGCTTAACAGCGCCACCTATATTTCCAGCAATAGTATTATGAACTTTTCTTTCTCTTTGTTCATCTAATATTGTTCTATTTTGCTTTGTTATAGTTTCTTTAAAGTCGCCTGCAGCAATCTTTTTGAGTTCTTTGGTTATTTCTTTATCAGACATACCTTTAGAACGCAAGTCTTTTGAAAGCTTATCATTGACTTTTGTTTGTGATTCAATAGCCTTTGTTTGCTTTTCTGAATGCTGTAATAACTTTTGTAGTATTTCTTTCATTAAGATTTACTTTCTCTCTTTTGTTTCTCTTCTTCTAAGAATTGTATAAGCATAGCAACGTAGATTTCCCTCTCAAAAGGCATCATATTTTCTATATCAGCTAATGAATAGTTATGATGCTGCATTAATGCAAAGTTTGTTTTATAGTAGTTCTGCAAACTCTCATGAGAGAGATTTATTAAAAAAAACTTTCAAGCCCTCTTAGTGTTTTATTATGTTCTTTATTACAAACTGGACACTTATATTGTATTGAATGTTCTAGCACTGGCATTGTATCAAAGAATTCTCTAATTTTTCCAAACTGTTCACCAGTTAAATTATTTAAAAATTCCATTGTTTCTGCTTTTGGTTGTTCTTTAATATGAAATACTTCATCACTATTATATACTGTATCAATACACTTAGCTATTACATCAAACACTTTTTCATAATCATTTTCTTCAGCATTTTCTAATTCTTTTATAATATCTATTGTTGGATATTTCATTACAACGCCAACATCATCAAACAATTTAATATTACTATTGTGCTTTTCATTCTTAGTAACATTTAACTTAGTTAAGTCTATATTAACAACTGAAACAGCTTTATCATCAGTACATGTATCACATTGTAATGTTAAATCAATGATTTCACCTACAGATTTTGATCTTAATTGTACAAAAATGTACTCAATATCAAATGTTGCTAGTGAATCAACATCTATTTCTTGTTTAACACAAGACTTAATTACTTCTTTAATAGAACTTAGCATTACACCTGGATCTTCTGATTGCTGAGCAATCAATAGTGCTTTTTCTTCTTTTATTAAGAATGGTCTAAATTCTACTTCTTTTCCAGTTGATGGCACCGTTAATTTATAAATTGGTGCTGTATTCATAGGCAAAGCCATGATCTATTCTCCTTTATTATCTAAATCATTAAGTAGTTTATTCAACTCACTTGTACTACCTACAAAGATAGCATTGTTATTAGTAACACCTTCTTTCTTTTCAGAACCTTTAGGGTTATCTAACTTTTGCTTCTTATCATGTAGGCTAAGCAACTGTTCATTCACATCAGCTAGTTGCTTGATTAAGTTACCAACAACCTCAAACGCTCTAGGGTGTTCAGATTGTTTAGCAATCTCTAATGCATTCATTAATGCATCTTGTCCTTGAACTAATAAGCCGTGAAGATTATCACGAGACCTATCATAATCAAAGTCAATATTCTCTTCTATCTTTTTAGACTTAGGTGGTAACACCGATCCGTCTTTCTTTATAACCTCTGTCTTATCCATTGGTTCTACATCGAACACTTTAGACAGATTTTCATCAGTACTCATAATATACCTCTATTAAAATCTATATGAAGCTCCAGATAACTTATGTCCTCCTAATTCAGGAGTTACACTATTACTGTTATAGTCACCTTGAAAGGAGTTAAAATCATTAAAATAATTTGTTGGTAATTTCATTGAATCACCTAAAAATCCTGCAAATAATTTTTCAAAGAATCCTCTATTATCTGGATATTGAACTGTGTCTGTTGATAAGGCTGAAGTCCAATACTTATATTGTAATGTAACGTTTAATTTCATAACATCACGATTTGACGCATCTAATTGAATAGGACCAATATCTTTCAAATACGCTTCATGTAATGTAACCATATATCTTGTATTATCATATATATCAAAGATAGTTATAGTAACATCTCTAGTATAATCTACATAATATCCTGTTTCTCTACTGTATGTATCTATGATTGAACCTTGCCAATCATCAAATAATCTTTTAACATGCATTGAGTTATCAACATAAAATGTCATTGATACTGGTTGAAATAGTTTTTCATATGGCATTTCTCTTACTTCACCATATGTTAATGCAGGACTGGTACCAATTGTTACTCCCGGCATAGAAACTGAATCACAGAATAATAATACTTTTTGTAAATCGACTGCACTACTCATACCAGGTGGCGAAGGTATATTAACCATATACCTATTATTACGCATTAATCCTTCGCTTTTTATCTGTGCTATAAAGTCATTTAACTTTGCCATATTAACCTCTTAATGAGTCTTGCCAGACTTTTTGTTTGTTTGATCCAACAAATTGTTCAACCGGTAATAACATTGCGGTTGCCCAATCATTTGCAGGAATTAATTTTAATTGTGTTTTTACATGATTTGCAAGATACTTCTTAACACAAGGCTGTGCTAGTTTATATCGTGAAACTCCGTCAATAAGACTCCAAGAATATTTTAATCGAGTGGTTTCATCCATGCTTTTATTACTTGCAAAATCCATTAATCTTTGTAATAGCATTACTCTCATTTGATATGGCAAATAATGCATATTTAAACCTGTAAATCCTGTAGAATCCTTTGAAAAAGGAAAAACTAAAGGAAACATATCATAATACGGTAAAGTTTCTTTATGTTTTGGATCATATAGAAACATATATAACTTACCCGGCATAGGTCTAGATGTCAATTCTCCACCTCTCATAACTTTTTGAGGAGTTGGTTGCTGAGTACCTAGTAATCTAGCCTGTTGTTGAAACCAATTACGTGATTTTTTAGCCGCAGAAGCTAAATCGTATTGATTTTTACTAAAAATGTCTTTTAAATCTGCCATAATATTATTTATATGCTTATATACCAAGTTCTCGTTCTGTTATTATTTTAAATTCATACCCTCGGTCTTTACACCATTCCTCTGCAGCCTTCCATTTTGATTGATTTTTAACAAATGTTAAGGATTCAGTAATAAATCGTTTAGTTTTGCGGCCAGGATACTCAGGAGGTTTAGTTTGAGCGTGTGGTTTAATTTCTACGATATAAGTCTTAATAGAACCATCAGTTTGTTTCACTTTTATCCTAAAATCTACAAAATAACGATGTATTCTATTATCTGTGTGACACCGATAAGGTATAATTGTTTCTTCTGATGACCATTTAACGATTGCAGGGTTACGATCACACCATAAGGCGAAACGAGTTTCCCAACTTGATCTCATAATAATACTTGTTGGGTCACCTTCGTACTTCTCAGGATAAATTGGTTTGTAACGTCTTTTATGATACATATTCCTTATATTTATTATAAATAATATAAAGACTTTTTAGGAAATAGAATGGCATTACAAGATATTGGAAAAAAGGCAAAAGATGTTGCTAGCTCTGTAGGAAAGAATGTTTCTGAAACGTGGAAAGAAGCAAGAAAAAACGCATCAGACTCTACATCTACGCCATTATATGATTTACAAAATACACAATCAACTTATGATAACAAGTATGAAGTAAGCAATCATTCATATCCAGAAGATATTGAAGGCCATAGTGATGAATATGGTCATAACTATGTTGTATTCTATATTAATGTTTCTGAAGATTCTAGATTAGTAAAAGACGCAGATAGAAATAATGAAAAGCTTTTTGTTGAAGATGTTCCACCAAGAATTGTTTCTGAATCTACCGCACAAGTTCAAAGAGGAACTGCTGGGCAAGCAGACGCATATGCTATAGCACCTGCTGCAGCAAAAGGTATAGCAGGTTCTGGATTACTTAAAGTATTAACAGGAAGTGGTGAAGTGAGTGCTGCTACACTAGGTCTTACAGCAGTTGGCACTGGAGCTGTTGCACTTTCTGCATCAAATTTCCAGAATAAAACACGCAGATTAAAAACAGCAATTAAATTGCATATGCCTAATCAATTAAATATTAGATATAGCGCAAACTATCAAGAAGAAGAAGTTTTAGATGATGCACTAATAGGCACATTAGGCCAAGCTGGAGCTGGAATGTTATTTGGTGCTGAAAACGAAGCTAAAGATACGCAAGACAAGGAACTAACAAATAAATTTGCATCAGGTATTGCTGCATTTGCATTGCAAAAAGATATGCCTGGTGGTAAAATGCTACAACGATTAGGAAGAATTGCACCTAACCCTCGTAAAGAACAATTATTTAAAAGTGTAGATGTTAGAACATTTCAAATTGATTATCAATTTTTTCCACGTTCACCTACAGAAATGAAGAATGTCCAAAATATTATATATCAATTAAAATTTCATATGCACCCAGAATATAAAGATGCAAATGCGTTTTTGTATGTTTATCCTTCTGAATTTGATGTTGTTTATTATCATGGTAATCAAGAAAATCCTAATATTCATAAACATACGTCTTGTGTATTAACAGAACTGAATGTTAATTACACACCTCAAGGAAGATTTAATTCATTCCCTGGCGGTGCACCGACTCAAGTTAATGTTGTTATGACATTTAGAGAACTTCTACCACTTACAAAAGAAACAATTAAAGGTGGCTTATAATGTATTTTAAAAAGTTTCCAAAATTTTTATATGATTTTAAAATAAATGGTGAGGATAAATATTTTTTAGTAAAAGATATTACACAGAATGTACGTGTAAGAAAAGAAATACTTGAAAATATTACGTTATATGATGAATATGATATTAGAGATGGTGAAACACCAGAAATTATAGCAGAAAAAGTTTATGGTTCAGCAACATATCATTGGGTTATAATGTTATGTAATCAACGTTACGATTATATTAATGACTTTCCTTTATCATCATATAACTTAGAGCAACATATTACTGAAAAATATGGAGCAGGAAATGAATATAATATTCACCATTATATTGATTCAAATGGAAACATAGTAGATTCTTCAAATGCTGAAGCAACTTCTGTTTCTAACTATGATTATGAAACTTCAGAAAATGAAAAGAAAAGAAGAATTAAATTAATTGCTCCAGAATTATTACAAACAATTCTAAAGAATTTTAAAGATAGTATATAATGAAAAATGATGAAGTAATACGCTTTGCCGGCGATATTAACATTGACAAAGCTGAAATTATCACCGCAAAAGGCTTTTCACAAGATGTCAAAAACCAAGTAATGGCGATTGAATTTTATGAAGATATGTTTGCTCCATTCATATCTGGAATTGCTGTTATTCGAGAAACCTTAGATTACACAAACCTTTTCCCACTTATCGGTGAGGAATATATTACCTTTACGCTTAGAACTCCTTCATTTGAAGATAAAGGCATGATTATTGATGAGCAGTTTGTTATTACTAAAGTTAAAAATAGAACAAAGGCTGGCGAAAGAAATTTATTATATGAAATCCATTTTATGTCAAGAGAAGCATTAGTTGATGTAAACAAAAAGGTAAGTAAAGCTTTTGAAGGAAAAATTACAGATCTTGCTCAAAGTTTTATTAAAGATAAACTACATGGTTTAGAATCTAATAAAGATGTTTATTTTGATGAATCAGCAAATGGAACTAAGTATATTTCTAACTATTGGTCACCAGTAACAAATCTAAATTATCTTTCTCAACTTGCAAAAAATGCAATTGATGCATCAGATTATTTATTTTTTGAAAATAGAAGAGGTTTTAACTTTTTATCAATATCAACATTATATGGTGGTAGCGTTAAACAAAACTTTATTTCTGATGGATATTTCAGAAAAGTCAATAAAGATGGTTCTGCAACTCGAGACGTGTTTGAAGAATATAGAAGAATTACTAGTATAGATGTTCCAGTATTGTATGATTATATTGATCGTGCAAAATCAGGTATGATGGGATCTAGACAGATTAAACATGATCTAGTAACTAAAAAGTACACAGTTAAAAACTTTGATATGTTAGATGATTATGATAATTTTCCTCATTTAAATAATTTTCCTCCGGTTTCATCAAACAGTATAAGAAGATCTGTACAAAAATTATTTAATTCAAAATCACATTACGGAACATTTAATGGTTATAAAGATGTAACTGCTAGTAGAAGTATACAACAAAGAATATCACAAATTAATTTAGCACAACTAAATAAAGTTCAGATCACTGTACCAGGAAGAACAGACTATACTGTTGGAGATAAAGTATATTTAGAATTAACAAAAAATGCTCCTATAAAAATGAAAGATGATGAAGATGAAACTATAGATAAGATTTTATCTGGAAATTATATTATAAGCTCATTAAATCATTTTATTACAAGAGAAAATCATGAATGTGTAATGGAACTTATTAAAGATTCCTATTTGTTAGATTTGGATAAAGAATAATTATGATGAAATTATATACAGGCGTTGTTGAAAATAGACAAGATCCTTTTAAACTAGGACGGTGTCAAGTACGTGTTGTTGGTTTACATACACATGATAAAACTTACATTAAAACAGAAGATTTGCCTTGGGCATATCCTTTACAACCAGTTACATCAGCAGGAATTTCTGGAATAGGACATTCTCCATTAGGTCCAGTTGAAGGATCTTGGGTTATTGTTATGTTCAGAGATCAATATGAACAACAACCTATTATTGTTGGTACAATTGGCGGTATACCTCAAGAAGATGGTGCAATAGATGATGATGATACTGAAATGATTCTTAAGGAAGATGGTTATCTTCCAGGAACAGATGAACAAACTCTGTCAACAAAAAAGGGTGATCTTTTTAAAAATACATCAGGTCCACTAGCAGAAGAATCAACTGGTTTAGCAGCAGCATCCTCATTTACTACTTCTTCACAAACTGCAAATGAATTAACAGGCTCAGTTTCTTATCAAGACGTTAAACTTGCAGCTGCAGAAGCAAAAGTAAAAAGCCAAGTTAAATCTGACATAACGCAATCAATGTTTGATTCTCTTGTTTCATTAGAATATAATAAAGCAGGAGCACTAGATAGTTCATCTATTGTATCAGATCTTAATAATAATGATTATCTTGCTGCAGCAACTGGATTTGCTGAAGAAGCAAAAGTTAATGGTGAAATTGATCAAGGTGAATTAAGAAAACGCCTAGCAGAGAAAGATAAGTTTATTGCTGAGGGCATTCCAGGGCCCACAGGTGATCTTGTTCCAGTTAAAGCAGCTATACCTACAGTCGATTCTAGTACAACTGCGTCAGGTCAATTAGATAATGGCCTTAAAATGGTATTTGGGTTTAGAGATCCTAATGGCAAATATCCTCTTTATAAATTTGAACCAGATACAAATAAACTTGCAAGACATGAAGATATAAAGAAAACAATTGTTCGTAAGAAAGAATTAACAAGAACAAAAGGCGTAGTAACTGCATTTAATGTAACATGGGATCAATCACCTATACCATACAATGCAACATACCCATATAACCATGTTTATCAATCAGAATCTGGTCATGTATTCGAATTTGATGATACAAAACATTCAGAACGTATTCATCTCTATCATACAAAAGGTACATTCTTTGAGATAGATTCAAATGGCACTAAAGTAGAAAAGATTGTTGGTGATAACTATGAAATACTAGAACGTAACGATTATGTTTATGTTAAAGGTTCAGGTAATATTACTATCGATGGTAATTGGAATGTTAAAGTTAATAATGATACAAATATTGAAGTTATGGGTAATGCTAAAACGCATGTTCATGGTAGCATGGAAACATCAGTACTTGGTTCATATAAAGTTAAAGCCGCAAGTATTAATTTAGAAGCACATGGCGGTAACGTTGATATGACAGCGTCAGGTAATATTGCAGGTGATGCAACACGTATTGACTTTAACAGTGGAGTTGCGGTATCTTCAGGATTAACAACACCATTAGCATATGATCCAGTTATGCCATCATTTAAAGAATTACAAGTGATTACTCGAGGTGTAGAAGCTGCTGCTCACTATGAAACACCAGAAGAAGGTGATCCTACTGCATACATTGCTAAACGTATTAATGAAGGTACATTAGATCCAGAACAACAAAATTATGGTACTACACAAAAAACATGTGCAGTTACAAGAAATAGTGTTACAGCACTGCCTCAATCATGTGCCATTATTAATGGCCTTGAAAAGTTTACACCAGATTTATATTTAACTAAGCACTTTACATTAAGTGCATTAACAAAGAATGGTTCACGTATGCCTAAACCTCAACAAGGTTTAACAGAAAATGAAATCGTATGTAATCTAAAAGGCTTATGTGAAAACGTATTAGAACCACTTGCTGAATTATATCCTAATATGGTCATTACATCTGGCTTTAGAAGACCGGGCGATGTAAGAGGATCAAGTGCTACATCACAACATTATCTAGGTCAAGCTGCAGATATCGTCATACCAGGATTTAGTAGAGAACAACACTATGAAGCAGCATGTCAATTAGCTAAAATGGTACCGTATGACCAAATACTTTTAGAATATTCTGGTAAAAATACTGTATGGATTCATGTATCATTTAAATATACAGCAAATCGATTTAATGCATTTACAATGAGGGATCACAAACGCGTTTCAAGTAATGGACAGTTTGTATTAATTACGTAATGGCTTGGTCACCGTTATCTTCATTATTAGGCAGCATTAATGAAAGAGAATTATTTAATTATAATATTACTTATTATAATGAATTAACATCTGAATTTGAGCCAGTTACAATAACTGCTTCAACACCAGACAGCGGTGTTACAGTATCAAGCAATACAATTAGTGGTCAATTTCTTGATGCATTTGATGAATTAATACAATACAGAACAAAACAAGATACTTTTGTAGAAGTATATGATTGGGCAGAAATAAACCGAAATGAATTATATGGTGTATATTATTTTAGAGCTGATACAACATTAGTTAGAACATATACATACACCGCAACATCTACTACATCAAGTCAAACATATACAATTGATGTAGAAAATGATTGGGATTATAATAAGTTAAAACTATTACAATACGTTAATCCATCTGGATTAATAGTAACATGGAAAAATAATTCTAATACTATTTTGCCATGGAATAATGACAATAATGAAACTGTAGGGTGGGAAACATGAGTGTACCAAATACTTTTGCTGCAAGAACTGGTTCAATACCTCTTGCAGATTTAGATGAAAATTTTACAAGTTTAGACACAAATAAACTAGACAAAACTGGTAGTGCAACATTATCAGGAAATTTAACTATTACTGGTGATTTAACTGTTAATGGAACTCAAAATATTATTAATACAACTGATTTAGCAGTTGAAGATAATATGATTTATTTAAATAGTGAATCAACAGTGGCAAACCCAGATTTTGGTATTGCTGGTAATTATAATGATGGTACATATCAACATGCAGGTTTATTTAGAGATGCCAGTGATGGATATTGGAAATTTTATGATAGCTATACTCCAGAACCAGATGCATCTGCATTTATTGATACAACGCATACATCGTATAGTTCAGCACCATTACAAGTATCAACTGTTAAATTAAATAATTGGACAATTACAGAATCAGGCGGTGTACTATATTTTGCTACAGGTGGTACAAATAAAATGAAACTAGATGCTTCAGGAAATTTAACTGTAACTGGTGATGTGACTGCATTTGGAACTGTTTAATGGCTTTACAATCTTCAGGTCAAATATCATTAAAGAATATTGCTGACGAATTTGGAGATGCTGCACCTCATTCAATGAGTGAATTTTACAGTGCTGCTGCTGGAGTTCCTGCATCAGGACAAATTAAACATAGCAATTTTTATGGTAAAGCTTCTACTAAATCAGTATCAATTACTGTATATGGTGCTAGTGGTGGATCAAATGGAGGAAACGATGCAGGTGGCCAAGGCGGTACTGTCGTATGGAATGGAACAATGTCACCTGGTACTGTGCTAACTATGTATGTTGCTCGAGCAGGAACAAACGGAAATAATCAGGGTAGAGCTGGCGGTGGAGGCGGAGGAGCTTCTGCTGTATTAATTGGTAGCACTTTAATTGCTATTGGCGGTGGAGGCGGAGGAGCTGGCGCAGACGGAATAAATAATGCATCAACATATGGTGGCGCTGGGGGTGCTGATACTGGACAAAGTGGCGGAAATAACTTAAATCACGTTGGAGCCGCGTATGGTGGCGGTGGAGGTACACAAAGCGGTGTGGGTGGCGGTGGTTCAGGTTCACGAGGAACAGGTAATTCTGGCTCTGGAAGAAATGGTGGTAATGGTATATTTTCAGGTAATAATGGAACATTTGCAGGCGGTTGGGGATATGGTACTGGTGGTAATGGTTATTTAGATCTTGGTGATGGAGGATCTGGAGGGGGTGGTGCTGGATACTTTGGTGCAGGATCAGGTGGTAGAAATGCTTCAGGAGCAGGCGGCGGAGGAGGTTCTAATTATAGAAGGACTTCAAGTATGCCAACCGGAGTAACATATATATCATCTACTACAACACGAGGTGGTAGAAGCGGAAATGGGCAAATTATAGTTACTGTTGATGGTGTATCAACAACATATAATTACGTATCAAATACAACACAAACGAGAACAATTTAATGCCAGCAGTTACACGATTAGGAGATATATGTTCAGGTCATGGGTGTTATCCACCTAGGGTTAATGACGAAGCAAGTACTGATGTATTTGTGAATGGTATTGGTGTACATCGAGAAGGTGATCACTGGGTAACACATTGTTGTGGTCCTTCTTGTCATGATTCTGTATTAGCAAAAGGATCAGATACAGTATTTGTTAATGGTATACCTGCAGCTAGAATTGGTGATCAAGTTGCATGTGGATCTATTGCAGCACAAGGTTCACCAAGCGTATTTTTCGGTTAAAAGGCTTATAAATAATACTATGGCAAGGAATACAAGAACATTTTCAGACTTTGATTTTAACTTTACTAAGCATCCAGCAACGTATGATGTGGCTATGAAGTATGACGAAGAAGCAATTAAAGCTTCAGTTCGTAACCTCGTTTTAACTCAAAACTATGAGAGACCATTTCATTCAGAAATAGGTTCACAGATAAGAGGATTACTATTTGAACCTTCTGGTCCTATGCTTAATGTAATGTTAAAAAGAGCAATTGAAGATACAATTATAAATTTTGAACCTAGAGTTGTATTAGATGATGTACTTGTAAATGTTCAACCAGATGAATATACAGTTTCGGTTAGCATCTATTTCACAATAATAAATACAAATAGACCTATAGAGGTTGACTTAATTCTTACGAGAACACGATAATGGCACATTATACGAATAGGAAAATACAAACATCAGAATTAGATTTTGATGCAATTAAAGCAAATATAAAAGAATATTTACAAGGCCAAGATACTTTTAGAGATTATGACTTTGAAGGATCTAGTCTTTCAATTCTTTTAGATGTTCTTGCTTATAACACCCATTACAATGCTCTATATACTAACTTAGCGGTTAATGAATCATTTTTAGATTCAGCCAGCAAGCGATCAAGCATCGTTTCACGAGCAAAAGAAATTGGGTATATTCCTCATTCTGCAACTGGTGCTATAGCAAAAATTAATGTTGTTGTTTCTAATACTACAACAACTCCTGCTTCATTAACAATTCCTGCATATCAACCATTTCAAGCAACAATAGATGGATCAACATATAATTTTTATAATACTGAAGCCGCGGTTGCTTCACTTTCAGGATCAACATATACATTTGCTGATATAGAAATTAAAGAAGGTATACCACTACAATTTAAATATACTGTTACTGATGGTGTAAAATACATTATACCAAATCAAAATGTTGATTTAAGCACAGTAAGAGTTAGAGTTCAAGAAAATTCAGCAAGTGCCTCATTTGAAACATTTGTTCGTCAAGACGAATTATTAGATTTAAATGAAACTTCTAAAATATTCTTTATTAAAGAAATAGAAAATCAATTGTATGAATTAGAGTTTGGTAATGATGTTATTGGTAAAGCCCTTGCTAATGGTAATGTTGTTACGATTTCATACATGACAACAAATAAAACAGAAGCAAATGGTGCTCGAGTATTTTCATATCAAGGTGCCACGCTTTTAGGTGGAAATGTTGCTGTAACAACAACGTTAGGAGCAACCGGTGGTACAGATGTAGAAGATATTGAATCAATAAGATACAATGCACCAAGATATTATACAGCACAAAATAGAGCTGTTACAACCGAAGATTATAAAGCAACAATTTATAGATCATATCCTGATGCTCAAACAATTAATGTATGGGGTGGAGAAGATAACATTCCTGCACAATATGGTAAAGTGTTTATTTCAATTAAACCTGAAACAACAAACGCTTTAACAGCAGCACAAAAAGATTTGATCATTACAGAAATATTAAAGAATAAGAACGTTGTATCTATTACGCCAGAAATTGTTGACCCAGAATATATTAATTTAGAAGTAACAACAACAGTTTATTATAATCCTAATCTTACAACACGCGCATTAAGTGATATTAAAGATCTTGTCATACAAACAATTAAAGATTATAATGATGATCATTTAGAATCATTTACCGGAATATTTAAATATTCTAATCTGTCTAGAAATATTGATGATACCGAAGATTCAATACTAAGTAATATTACAACAATTAAATTACATCGAGAAGTAGAAGTTCGATATAATAGTAATACAACATATGAAATTAATTTAGGTAACCCAATCTATCATTCAGGAGTTCCTGAACAATCTGTTTCAACACACGGATTTATGATTGCAGGTTATGATCAAATGATGTACATCGAAGATTTTCCAAATTCTGATGATCAAACAGGCTATTTAAGATTGTATTACATTGAAAACGATATTAAAAACTATATTCGTGATTTTGGTGAAATTGACTATGATACAGGTTATATTAAAATGAATGAAATAGAAATTACTGGTATCGATACTTCAGCAAGCCCTTCTTTTGAATTTATTATTAAACCACAATCAAATGATGTAGCATCTATAAGAAATCAATTAGTACAAATACCTGATAACAATATATTTGTTAATGTAATTGCTGATAAAGTAGCACAAGGAGATCAAGCAGGTAATTCTAATTACATATTTACATCGAGCAGAAATTAATAGATGAGTGATATTAAGTTAAAAAGTGTAGTATCTAAACAGGTACCTGAGTTCGTACGATCAGACTATCCAATATTTGTAGAATTCTTAAAAGGATATTACGAATGGTTAGATCAACACGAACGAAGAGATCTACTTGAATTAAGAGATATTGATACTACTCTTGATGAGTATGTAGAATATTTTAGAAGAGAACTTGATATACTCGGCGGTACTAGTTATCCATTTATCGATAAAAGATTATTTTTAAGAAAGATTAAACCTTTATTTAAATCAAAAGGTACAGAGTCTTCTTATAAGTTTTTATTTAAAATATTATTTAATAAAGTTGCAGATATTTCGTATCCTTGGAATTCTGTACTTAAGGCATCTGATGGTCGTTGGAACCAAGAGATGTCATTGTTTATTGACATTACTTCTGGTGATGCAAATACATTACCTGGAAATCGAATTGTTGTTAGTGGTACTAATGTTTCAATTAATGTATTTGTAACTCGTGTTAAACATGTACAAGATGGTGTATACGAAGTATTCATAGATAAAAACTTCTTCGGTACAATTGAAACTAATTACACAATTAATTTTAATGGTATTACCGGTAATATTATACCAACATCAACTAAAGCAACAATTATAAGACCTGGTGAAGGATTTAAGATTGGTGATTTGATTGAAGGTACTACTATATCTGCCGGTAAAACGATTACTCAATTATTAAAAGTAACAAGTGTAGATTCAAATGGTGGTATTACTGGTGTTGTTAATATACGATTTGGTGCTGGTTATGAGAATGATTTTTTCTTATTAACATCTAAATCAACGATTGATGTTTCTGGATCTACTTTTACTTTAGATAAAGGTGTTACAAGACAATATTCTTTACCTGATAATTCTATCATTGAAAAATATCAAGAATATGGTTATGCATTAACACCTAATTATTCTGCAACTTCTTATGGTGAAGCAACATATGTAGGTACAATTATACAACAATTCTTTGAAGAAACTGGCATTGGTCAAAACGAAGAAACAAATTTTGCACTAATCCAATTTGAAATTGGTGCTGTTGCAAAATATCAAGGGTATTATTCTACTAATGATAGTTTCCTTGACGATGATATGTTTATTCAAGATAGTCGATTCTATCAAAAATATTCATATCTTATTACAGTTGATGAAAATTTAGAAAAATATAAATCAATTGCTAAATCATATTTACATCCAGCTGGTACAGCGTTATTTGGTGAATATCAAATACAGAATAACTTTGTAGCTGGGATTGAAGGAAGTATTGAACTTGCTGAATGGGTATCGAAGGCTACATTTACGTTAATAAATACTACTATACCTACAGACTACACTTATGCTACAGATAATGGTGGTTTAATTAAAGTTGAACCTTATGATTTAGAATTCTATGTAATACCTGAAGAAGATTATAACCCACCAGGAATGTTAACATTCTATGGTGATGGAAGAAATATGTTAGAATCAGATATAACCGTTTCTGATTCAGATCCAATAACAACGGTAACTTAGGAGTAAACATGTTAAAAGATAGTATTAAATTGACAGGGCGTTTGTCAATTAAAAAATACGATAAAGAAGGTAAAGTGAACTATGAAAAAGAAGTTCCTAACCTCGTCGTAACGTCAGGAAAGGAATTCATTGCTCAGCGTTTATGTAATAATGACTTTGATTTTATGAGTCATATGGCTGTTGGTGATGATGCATCGACTGCTGCAGTTAATCAAACTGCACTTCAAAACGAATTAGCTCGAGTTGCTGTATCAAGTGCTACACCTTCTGGTGTATCTGCAACATTTAATGCATCATTCGGAGCTGGCGTAGGTACAGGCGCTTTAGTTGAAGCTGGTATCTTTAATGCTGCAGCATCAGCCGTTAAAACATTTGACGGTGATAATGATGTTGATGATGCGAGTGATAATATAACAATTAGTTCACATGGATTTACAACTGCAGATAAAGTAACATATACAGATGGTGGTAACGTTGCTATTAGCGGTTTATCTGATGGTGGTACATACTATGTTATTGTTGTTGATTCAAATACAATCCAACTTGCAGCTTCAGAATCAAACGCAAATGCTGGAACACAGATAAATATTACAGGTACAAGTGGTACTGGTCATAAGTTAACTGCCGGTACTATGCTATGTAGAACAACATTCCCTGTTATTAATAAATCATCTACAGAAACTGTAGCAATTTCTTGGGTGATTACTGTAGGATAATTAAATGGCTTCATCATACTCAATATTTAAAGCAAAGTTTAAGAAAACAATTGCTGATGCTATCTACCAGGAAGTAACGTCTAGAACAGCACGTTACTATCATTGGTTTGGTAAGGAAAACTCATGGCAAGATTTCTTGTCACCATTTATTCCTGCTAACCCAACAACTGACGCCCCTGGTGAACCATCAGACAATTTTAGATATGATCTTCACGTTCGTCGTGATATCTTAACTGCTAAACTTGTTAAACCATCTGATGTATCATATGTTGTAAGACGTATTGATTGGATGTCAGGTGAAGTGTATGATGACTATGATGATGCATATGATACAACAACTGGTTTTGGATATGGCCCTGCTTACTCCGGGGCTACACGCCTAGAAGATTCAAACTTCTATGTCCTTACAACTCAGTATAACGTATATAAATGTATCTGGAATAATGTTAATCAACCATCAACAATTATGCCAACCGGTACAACACCTGATGTATTTGAAACTGGTGATGGGTATAAATGGAAATTCATGTATACGATTCCTGTTTCATTAAGAAATAGATTCTTATCATCAGAATATATGCCAGTATCAAACGCTTTAAAAGCACAGTTCTATAGTTCCGGTGAAATAGAAAATATTTCTATTGAAGATGGCGGTGAAGGATATAACCCAGCAACAACTACTGCTGTAATTACTGGTGATGGATATTTAGAAGATAACCCATACGCAATACAAGAAATTCAAGTTACTGATGGCGGGGATGGCTTTACATCAATACCATCTATTACAATGTCAGAACCATTTACAGAATATTTTACATTTTCTCCTAATGCAGATGTAGCAGTTGGTTCATATGTTAAACACGTAGATCCTTCAACATTAGATCAAAACTATTATTATGTTGTTTCAGGAACAAAAGTTGGAGCTACAGGTCCTACACATACAACTGGCACTGTTACAAATGGTGCTGCTCAATTAAAATTTGCAGGCCAAAGAGCAAAAGCTTCAGCATCATTATCAGGAGATGCTATTAATTCAGTAACACTTGATGATGCAGGTTTTGGTTATGAAGATCAACCAACCGCAACCGCAGATTTTCCAGTTACAAAAGACGCTGATTGGTCTATTGCAGCTAGCCTTTCACTTAATGATATTATCTATCATAATGGAATATATTATGAGGTTACACTTGCTGGCACAGCCGGAACAACAGCTCCTACTCATACAACAGGAACACAAGTTAATGGTACAGCAGAACTAACATATTATGCAAAAGATGCGGTGCTATTACCTGTCACAGAAAAAACAAACGCAACAATTGACTTAATTATTTCTCCAGGTATTGATTCAGTATTTAGAGTTATTGTTTCAAACCCTGTTCCTAAATATACAGAAGTTCCACTTGTTACTATTGCAGCTCCAGCATCAGGTGTACAAGCAGAAGCAACTGCATCAATATTAGATGGAAGAGTTTCATTAATTAACTTAACAAATCCAGGTGATGGATATACTGCAGCTCCTACAGTTACAATCGGTGCACCATTTAAAACATTTAATGCACTTGATGATATTGCATCAAATCAAATTACATATGAAGACCATTTATTAGTTACTGGTAATGAAGTTGTGTATAGCAATGGAGGCGGTACAGATGTTGGCGGTTTAACAAATAATGATACATATTATGTTATTCGTGTTGATGATAACACATTTAAACTTGCTACTTCTTTAATTAATGCTGAAGCTGGCACTGCTATAGCAATAACAACAGGTTTAGATGAAGAACATACTTTAACAATGACATCCGGAGCATCTGGTATTGCAACTCTTGGTACAGGAGGAGAAATTGTAGGTTATACAATTACAGATGCAGGTTTTGGTTATACAAATGCTAATATTGAAGTTGTGGATTCATCAGGTAATGGATCTGGTGCTGTACTTGTTGCTGACTTTACTCAGGGCAATGTTGATACATTACAATCAAATGTAGAATTACTTGCTGTTCCAGGTGCTATTTACACAATGAAAATTGTTGATGGTGGTACTGGTTATTCTGCAGCAACGGTTAACATCTTAGGTGATGGTGAAGGAGCAACAGCAGTAGCTACAGTAAATAATGGTTCAGTAACACACATTGAAATGACTAATCCTGGTCGTGGATATACATGGACAGAAATTGAAATTACAGGTAACACTGGTGCTAGCGGTGCGGTTGCAAGAGCAATTATGACTCCTTTAGGTGGTCATGGTTCAAATGCAATTGATGAACTGAATGCAAACGCTATTGTTTTCTATACATCAATATCACGAGACAAAAACCAAGGCTTAGAGATTACAAACGATTATCGTAAAGTTGGATTAGTTCGTAACTTTAAACAATTTGGATCAAATCGAAGATTTACTGAAGATGTGGGATCAGGTTGTGTATTAATTACAGGCGTATTTAATCCTGCATTATTAGAATATGATATGTTATTAACAAAAGATGAATATAAGAAGTATCGTATTGTTGAATTTACAGATACACAAATCTTATTATCAGTATTTAACAACTTTACACTTGAAGTTGGCGATGTATTAACAACAGATCCAACAAATGCAGGTCGTGTTTCTAATCCTGCAATTGCAGCATCGAATATTACTGTTCAATCTGTAACAGAAAGAACAATTGATCAGTTCTCTGGTGACTTCTTATTCTTTAGTGTAAGAGAATCATATGCACCAACATCAGATCAAATCATAACAGTTAGAACAATTGTAGAGATTTAATATAAATAATATAAACAAATTAAAAGAGTTTAACTATGGCAATTAATTTTAATACCAATCCTTACTATGATGATTTTGATGAAACTAAACAGTTTCATAGAATCTTATTTAGACCAGGTTACGCTGTTCAAGCAAGAGAACTTACCCAATTACAAACACAATTACAAGATCAAATTGATAAATTTGGTAAACATGTATTTGTAAATGGTTCTATTGTATTAGGCGGTGGCCGAACATTTGAAAATGATCTTGTATCAATTAAAATTGATACTAATTTTGGTGGTCAAACTGTTAATAGAGTTAACTTTGTTGATAAAGTTATTATTGGTCAAACATCTGGTGCAGAAGCTACAGTTAAACAAGCCATAGGTTTAACTGAGACTGATCCAATTACATTTATTGTTAAACCAATTGCAGGTAATTCTTTTCAAGCTGGCGAAACAGTTCAAACAGCTGATGGTACATACTCAGCATCTATACAATTAACAAACCCAATTAATGATGCAATGCTTTTCTCAGTTGATGAAGGAATTTTCTTTGTTGATGGTAAGTTTGTATTTTCTGAAGCACAAACAATTGCTATTGACAAATACTCAAATACATCATCTAAAAATATTGGTTTTACAGTTGTGGAAACTATTGTTGACAGTGATGGAGATGAATCATTACTTGATAGAGCTCAGGGTTCACCAAACTTTGCAGCGCCTGGCGCAGATCGATATAAAGTTGCATTAACATTAACTTCAAAAAATTTAGGTGTAGATCAAGATAATTTTATTGAAATTGCAAGAGTTGTTGATGGTGAACTTGTTGTTAATAGAGCAAAAACAGTTTATTCCGAAATTGGTAATGAATTAGCAAGAAGAACATTTGATGAATCTGGTGATTATACAGTTAAAAGATTCCCAATTCAAGTTTTAGATCATCAAGCAGATATTCCTAATGCAGATAAATTTACGGTTGCATTAGATCCAGGTAAAGCATATGTTAAGGGTTATGAATTTGAAACAATTAACCAAGAATTTTTAGAATTAGATCGTGCAAGAGAGTTTGATCAAGCAGAAAGTTTAGATGTATCTACATCATATGGTAATTATATCTATGTAGATCTTCTTCTAGGTGATCCTGCTGATAGTGCTCCGAAAACAAATATTGTACCAAATAGTTATTCATCATTTAATTTAAGAGATGGTAGCGGTACTATTGGTACAGCCAAATTAAGATATATTAAATGGGTATCTGGTATTCATGGTCAAAATGCTGCAGTATGGAAACTATACTTATTTGATATTCAAATGAATCCTGGTGAAGTATTCGCAAGTGTTACTAATGTTGGTGATGCTGTATGGTCAGCAAATGTAGATGCATTAAGTAAAGTCGGTGGTACGGGTGATACATTTATTTCTGGTTCAGATTCTCCAGGATTAGTATTTAAATTCCCTAATGACTATATTAAAACTGTTAGAAGTTCTGCTGGTTTATCAGTATCTGACTATGCAACACAGAGAACATTTACAGTAACATTTAACTCAGGTGTTGCTAACATTGCAACTACTTCAGCAAATGAAAGATGGATTGGTTCTGGTACATTAGCAGATTCAATTAAAGAAGGCAACTATATTGTCTTCCACCCGACTAATGGTACACCATTAGATTTTACTAATTCAAATAATGGTGTTATAACTGTTGGTGCAAATACTCAAGGTTCAACACAACAATTAACACTTGATTATAGTGGTGCTGATAATACATTATCCGGAGATTCAATATTAATTGCTAATGTTAATCAAAACAATGTATCCGAAAGAACAAAAGCGTTATCTAACTATACAATTAAAATATTAGGTGATGGTGCAGGTGGATTAAATGCAACTCAAGGTGTTACTGAATCATTAGATGTTTCAGACGTTTATGATGTAACAATCTATAATACAGGTACAACTAATCCTACTGCTGCAACAGTTGATCCAAATACTGGTGTTGTTACATGGGGAGCAATAGCAAATACAAATGTAACAACAGATTATATTTTTGATGATGGTCAACGAGCAGAATACTATGATCATGGTGGTATTACATTATCTGGAACAGCTCCAACAACAAATGATTACTTAGTAGTTGTTTACAGAAACTTTACACATTCAGGCAATGGCTTCTTAACAGTTGATTCATATTCAATTGACTATGAAGATATTCCAGTATTTACTGATCCAGCATCTGGTCAACAAATTGAATTAAGAGATGCCGTTGACTTCAGACCTAGACGTATTGATGGTGGAAGTGGATTTGAAGGTGGTTTAATACCTGATCCTGATGGAACATTTGATACAGACTATCAATATTACTTAGGCCGTATCGATAAAGTTATTGCTACATCAAATCAAGAATTTGTAATTAAACAAGGTGTGCCAGCGGTATATCCTAAAGTACCAACTGATTTATCAAATGGTATGAGCTTATATTGTGTATTAATTCCACCTTATACAGCAGATATTTCTGATGTTCAAATTAAATACATTGATAACCAACGTTATACAATGAAGGATATTGGTAAACTAGAAAAACGTATTAATAACTTAGAATACTATACACAATTATCTTTACTAGAAAAACAAGCAAAAGATACAGCAATCCCTGATGCATCAAACCTAGAAAAATTTAAAAATGGTTTTGCGGTTGATCCATTTACTTCTGCAGATATATTTGCGGTTGGTGGAGCAGCATGGTCACAAAGAAGATGGGGTTGGTGGAATGCATGGTTCAATGGTTCAAACACATGGAACTTTGCTGCATTAAACTATAATAATAATTCAATTGCACAACCTGCAGCTGCAGACTTTAATGCTGCAATTGATCCTATTAATCAAGAATTACGAGCACCATTTAGTGTAGAATTCCATGGCTTTAATGTAGGAACATTAACAGATACAGAAAAAGATGGTGATTTAGTTGGACTACAACATACTGAACAAGCTGCAATTACTCAAGATTTAGCAACTTCATATATTAATGTTAACCCATTTAATGTTATTCGATTTGCTGGGTTTATTAATCTAGAGCCATCATTTGATCAATGGGTTGATACTAATCAATTACCTGCAGTTAATCAAATTGTTGATGTACAATTACCTGATGCTGCTGATCTTATTATCAATAACTTTACAGGTTCTGGTAATGTAGTAAGAGTAACAAGCACTACAACATCAGTACAACAAAATGTATTATCATCACAAACAACAAACCTTGGTTCTAACGTTGTTGATGTACAATTTATACCATTCATAAGAAATAATCAAGTTCTAGCAATTGCAAATTCATTTAAACCATTATCACGTTTATATGGTTATATGGAAAATACATCAATTGATTCAAACTTAACACCATTAACTGTTATTGAAGTACAAAATCATAATGGTGCGTTGTTTGATGATACAAAAGGTGTATATGAAGCACTATCTATTAGAACTGATCATACAAACCCTGCAACAGAAACTGGTACTGCTGAAACAGCAATCTACTCAGATCCAACAACTGCAGATGCAACTAAACGTTTATTAACAGTATTTAACGATACAGTAACAATTAATGTTGGTGAATATATTGTTGGTGCAAATGGTGGTTATGCTGAAGTTACTGCAGTGACTACATATAGTGCAGGTGATCCAATTATACCTGATGAATATGGTAATATTGGTGTATTATTTAATATTCCTGCACAAACATTTAGAACAGGTGAAAGAACATTTAGATTAATTAACAATAATACAAATGATGTTGAATCTCAAGATTCTATTGGTGAATCTAAATACACAGCAATTGGTTTATTGCAAGATAAACAAGAAACAATCTTAACAACACGTGCAATACAAAACCAACGTGTAATTCGAAGACGTGGTACAAGATTCTGGGCTGATCCAGTTGCTCAATCATTCTTAATTGATGCAAATGCTTTCCCAGAAGGTATGCATATTTCTTCTGTTGATGTATACTTTAGATCTAAATCTAATACAGTTCCAATTACAATGGAAATACGTAGAACAGTAAATGGTTATCCTGAAGCTCAATCTACAACAATACCATTTGCAGTATCTGTTAAGAAACCACAAGATGTAGTAACTTCTGCTAATGGTTTACTTGCTACTAAATTTGAATTCCCATCAATTCACTTAACACCAGGTGAATATGCAATTACATTGATTGCTAATACACAAGATTATGAAGTGTATATTGCTGAAATGGGTCAAACAGTTTTAGGTGGCACAATTAAAGTTGATAAACAACCATATGCTGGATCACTGTTCAAATCACAGAATGCTTCAACATGGGAAGCAGATCAGAATAAAGATCTTAAGTTTATAATTAATAGAGCAGTATTTGAATTATCAGGTTCTGCTGAGTTTGAAATACAAGATCCTACGGCAGTTAAAGACTATCATGCATTATTTGCTAATGCTTCAGCTATTACACCAACAGGAACAAATGTTAAATGGTATGCTAAAGCTTATGCTAATGGTACACATGATACAGATTGGGGATTAATTAATATTAATCAAGATATTGAATACACAAGATTATTACAATTAGATGCTGCAGCAAATGCTGGTGCAACCCCAACATTAAGATTAAGAGCTGAATTAACAACTAATAATGATACTGTATCGCCATTAATTGATACTCAATCATTAGCAGTTGTAGTTACAGAAAATACAATTAACAATGATAGTACTGGTGAAGCTGGCACAAACCAAGGCGGTAATGCATTAGCTAAATACTTAACTAAACCAATTAACCTTGCTGATGGATTTGATGCTTCTAATATTAACGTAACTGTTGATATTAACCGTCCACCTGCAACAGATGTTAAAGTGTATTATAGAACATTACCATCTGGTTCAGTAACACCAATTACTGATGAAAATTGGGTTGAAATGGAACTAGAAGGTGTAGTACCATCATCAATAAATAATTTTGACTTTAAAGAGCATAGGTATTTCCCAATAAATGCATTTGATCAATACGGTGTACCTGCGGATGATCCTATCTCTACAAGATTTAATACATTCCAAATTAAGATTGTAATGTTATCATCACAAGAACAATTCTCTCCTAAATTAAGAGACTTAAGAATTATTGCATTGGATAGTTAATGAAAGTTAAAGTTGAAAATGAAACTCTTGTAAAAGACACTAAAACTGGTGTAGTACAAGAAACTGATAAAAGTAAATTAAGAAAGCACAGATCTATTCGACGTGCTTTAAAAGAGCGTGAAAAGTCTATCGATGCTTTGATAGATAAAATAAATAAATTAGAACAACAAATGGAACGGATAACAGATGGCAAGTTTAACGTATAGAATAAAACCTCAGGTAGAAACTGGAGTTGCGCCAAAAGGCACGCCATTAACAAACCTTGAGATCGATGATAACTTTTATAACATCGATACAGAAGTACATGAGAAATTAGATTTTCCTTCTTCTGCTGGTTTAGCTGTAAGTACAAATGGTGATGAAGCTTCTGTAGCTAGAACAATACAAGTATCTGGTAATGGACTCTCTATTACAAATGGAGACGGCGTTGCCGGTAATCCTTCATTAACACTTGCATCTGATACAAATAATACTCCAAACACTGTAGTTTACCGAGATGGTAATGGTGACTTTACAGCAAATACTGTTAGAGCTAACCTCATTGCTGGTAACGTTTATCTAGATGTTGGTGAAGCCGTTATCTTTGAAGGTACAACAGATGATGGTTTTGAAATTACACTAGATGTATCCGATCCTACTGCTGATAGAACAATTAATCTTCCTGATGTTGATGGTACATTAGTAACTACCGGCGATACTGGTACAGTTACAAATACAATGTTAGCAGGTTCTATTGAAAATGCTAAGTTAGTTAATAGTTCTATTACAATTGACGGTAATCCAGTTTCACTTGGTGGAACAGTATCTATTGCATCTGCTGATTTTGATTGGTCAGGTAATCACGAATTTATTGATAGTAATTTCTTATTAAAAGATGACAATGATCCTACGAAAAAATTTGGATTCCAATTATCAGGCTTACCAACTTCAACAACAGTCAACCTTGTAGTTCCGAATGAAAACTTACAAGTCATTGCTACAAGAAATTATGTAGATACAAATACAGTTGCAAGCTCTGGCGATACAATGACAGGGTTCTTAACATTACACAGTGATCCTACAGCTGCATTGCATGCTGCTACAAAACAATATGTAGATGCTGCGGTTGCTTCTGATGCTGATATTAAATGGGTAGGTTTAACTGGTGATCCATCTGCATCACTTGCTGCATACTCAACATTACCGCAAGGATCAATTGTTGCAATGCAATTTAGATATACTCAATCGTATTGGGCAGGTAATGGTACTGCAACATCAACTGTTAACGATTACAGGATTTATATTAAATCATCAGCAGCTAACACTTGGATACTCTTATCAAGTAGAGCAACATAATAAGGTAAAACTATGAGCGAAATATCAAAATTATATACAGGTCTTATCCCTCAAGGTAAAGCAAAAATGCTTGCGCAATTTAATAAGATTTCTGGTGAATTTATTGCACTTCTTCAACCTGAAGAAGATATAAACGTTTTAAATCATGACTTCTTTAATTATACAGAGGTTGAAATAGATCTTGCAACAGAAGATTTAGTTGGAACATATGACAATTTTCAGATTGTAAATATACAAGATCAACCTGTTACTATATATGAAGCAGCTCTTGACAATGCTGCTCAATTTAAAATTGATAAATCATATGGTGTTTATAAAAGAATGGAAGTTCAAGAAAAACTTCTTGAAAAGATTGCAGCTGCTCTTGATGTAGAACATGAAGAATTTTTAGAAATGAGAGATTATATTGCTGAAGTAAAAGCAAATAATAATTTATATAAAGAATCATTAAAAGCTGATCCAGCATATAAATTTGTTTCTCTTCAAGATGACATTACAACATATGAAAATAGGCTAGAAGGTGGTATACATGAACTTATCGGACCACGTGAGCTTTCACCAGACGTTCTTTCCAAGCCAGAAGTGTAAGGAAGCGTTAGAGATAATTAACGAACTTCACCCTGCAAGATTCGTTAAAAGAAACAAAATGGATTATTACAGGGCAACAAGTGAAGATTTAGATTGTAGTTATAATGTTGCATTAAACGAAACACTTGGCAAGGTTGCATTAGAAAAGTTAAAGAATTTAGCTCCTGAATTTGAAGGAAGTACTTTAGCTGAAGTTGTAGTTAATAAGTATGAACCTGGCGATTTTATGCCAGAACATATAGATAAAACTACGTATACATATAATGTATTAATTAATCTTCAAAGTAGTGAAGACGGAATACAAATTGAAGATACACACTACCCTGATGAAGAAGGTAGAGCAATAATTTTTAATAAATTGGGTGTTAGACACTCTGTACCACCTGTAAAGAATTTAAGATACACATTAATGTATCTGTACGAAAGAGGATAATATGTATAAAATATTGGATAATTTGACTGAAGACAATAAAAATGCTTTGTTAGGATTGCAGAGTGAAGTTTACATGCAACCTGCTACTTCTTATAGAAGACGTGTAGGAGTTAATGGTCCTAATAATCTAAGTGTTTATAACTTTAGTAAATACTTAAATGGTTGGACAAGACACCAACGTAAAACATTTATGGATAATTTTCCAGATCCTGCAGATGAAAAAGCTGTTGCTAAATGGTTCTTAGAATTGCCAGCAACTACAGGTCAAGTTGATATATCAAGAACTTGGGAAAATGAACCATCAGCTGCATGGGTTACAAGTTACAACCTCAAAGGTGCAGGTAATATTACAATTGGTGATGAAGAAGTTATTGTACCTGAAGGACAAGGTATTACTTTTCAATTAAGCACAACACATGGTATTACAAAAACATCAGAAGGAACAGTATGGGCATGCGTAATGCATCTCGATAATCTTTGGAACGTATAATAGATGGCATCAATTACACTTAGAAGTTTAAAAGGATCACCACTTACTATAAGTGAAATGGATCAGAATTTTTCTAATATTAATACAGAACTTGGTTCTAAAGTAGATACTTCTAGTTATACAGCTTCTGATATCCTTACAAAGTTAAAAACTGTTGACGGAGCATCTTCTGGATTAGATGCAGATTTAGTTGATGGTTTAAATCCTGATATTACAGCCGCATCAAATACGATTGCTGCTAGAGATGGTTCAGGAAGAATCACAGCTACTACATTTGTTGGAAATGTTACTGGTAATGTAACTGGTAATTTAACCGGAACTGTAACAGGAAATGCAACTAATGTATCTGGAACAGTTGCTGTTGCAAACGGCGGAACCGGTGCAACTACAAATACAAATGCAAGATTAAATTTAGGTTTAGGATCATTAGCAACACAAAATAGTAATAATGTATCGATAACTGGCGGTGCAATTTCTGGTTCAAGCATTACAGCTACATCATTAAATATAACTGGTCAACTATCATTAAACAGTATTGCTGGAAGCGCTGGACAAGTTTTAACATCGAATGGTATCGGTTCAGCTCCATCATGGTCAACTGCATTTCAATCAGGAATGTTAATGATGTGGCCAACTGCTGCTGCTCCTGCCGGATGGTTATTATGTGATGGATCTGCTGTAAGTCGATCTACATACGCTACATTATTTTCTGTAATTGGAACAGTATACGGATCTGGCAATGGAACAACAACATTTAATTTGCCTAATTTTGCTGATCGATTCCCAATAGGAGCTGGAAATAATTATGCTTTAAATGCACAAGGCGGTAGTAAAGATGCCGTTGTGGTAAGTCATACACATACAGCAACTGTAACTGATCCTGGACATACTCATGTAATTGGTAGTAATTCAACATCAGGTGGATATGACGTAGGTGGTTGGTCTGGTCCATACATGGTTGCAACAGGATCTCGTTGTTGTTCATGGACATCTGCAACACAGTCCGCTACAACAGGTATATCAGTAACTAACTCTACTGAAGGTTCTAGTGGAACAAATGCTAATCTACCTCCATATACAGGTATAGGCTTTATAATAAAAACATAAGGAATAAATATGGCATACAATCCAGAAAAGTATCAAGGAGAAATTTCAGAGTTTGATAGACTTAGATCTAATATGTATCCACCACTAAGAGAACAATTAGATATGCTGTACCATGATATTAAAAGTGGAAATTTAGAAAATGGAAATTGGATGGCAGCTATAGAAGAAGTTAAAAATACAATTACTAAAAGATAAATATGGCATCAATTACACTACGAAGTTTAAAAGGATCTCCACTCACAATTACTGAGATGGATAATAACTTTTCTAATATCAATACTGAATTAGGATCAAAGTTAGATACAACAGCATTTACTGCTGCAGATATCCTTACAAAGTTAAAAACTGTTGATGGCGCTTCTTCAGGATTAGATGCTGATTTAGTTGATGGTTTAAATCCTGATATTACTGCAACAGCAAATACGTTGGTTGCTAGAAATGGTACTGGTGGTATTGCTGCAACAACAATTACTGGCGATTTAACTGGTAATGTAACAGGAAATGTTACTGGTACTGCAGCAACTATTACCGAAGTATTACCAGTAAATAAAGGTGGCACTGGAGGCAATAGTACAACATCAGCATTAAATAATTTATTGCCTAGTGGTGAAGTTTCAGGTTATGTATTAAAAACAGGTGGTGAAGGTTCATATTATTGGCAAGCAGAAACCGGAGCAATTGCTTCTTCAGGTACTCGAGTTGATTCAACAAGAGTTATTACTGCTGCTACAGCAAACCAAACAGTATTTACTGCTCCTGCTTATGTTCCTGGTTCAAATCAATTAAGAGTTTATATTAATGGTGTTAGACAGTTTGATTCTGCTTATACTGAAACAAGTACTACATCATTTACATTAAGCGGTGGAGTATCTGCAGGAGTTGAAGTACTTGCTGAAGTTGATGCTTATTTTGATTATGCAATACCTGCAACTGATATTACATATTCACCATCAGGTACAATATCTGCAACTAATGTTCAAGCTGCTATTGATGAAGTTGTCAATGATGTTACACCATATACAATGCCAGTTGGTGGTATTATCTTATGGTCAGGATTATCAACAAATATACCAAACGGTTGGGCATTATGTGATGGTACAAATGGAACACCTAACTTAATTAATCGATTTGTTGTAGGTGCTACTGGATCGTATGCAGTTGGAGCTTCTGGTGGTAGCAAAGATGCTATTGTACCAAGTCACAGTCACACAGGAACAGGATCTTATAGAAATAATTATTTAGCAAGAGTTGAATTGTCGACTGGAGCTAATGGTGGTTCTACAGATATTGCTGAAGATGGAACTATTAGTCCATGGATTACATCAGGACGTAATGATGGTGGAAGTCGCGCCTTAAGATTTCAAAATAAAGGATATAATAGCACTTCATTGTCAATAACAACCTCTACTGAAGGTTCTAGTGTAACAGATGCTAACTTACCTCCATATTATGCATTATGTTATATAATGAAGGTATAAGGATAATACATGGCAAACACTAAAATAAATACAGATGTAGTAGAAGATAATGCAATAACAGCAGCTAAGATTGGGCCAAATGCTGTAGAAGCTTCTAAACTTAACGTAGTTGGTAATGGAACATCAGGCCAATTCTTAGCATCTGATGGTGATGGTACTTTTTCATGGGTTACACAAACTCAAGGCATTGGTGTTGGCCAAACATGGCAGAATGTTGTATCATCAAGATCTCTTGGTACCACATATACAAATAATACAGGAAGACCTATCTTTGTAAACGTAACTTGTTTTGGTCAACCAAATCATTGTCGTATGAGAATGCTGGTTGATAATGTAATTGTTGGTGAAGGTGGTGTTACATCAGTTGCTTCTGCTGCAATGTATCCATCAGTTCAAACAATTGTTCCTGATGGTTCTACATATATAGTAGAGAATATTTTAGGTGCATCATTACTAAGATGGGCAGAATTACGATAATAAATTTTTATAAATAATATAAAGAATAAGTAAATGGCAACGATAACAAACTTATACATAGATGCAGGCGCAGATTATAGTATCATCGTTACAGCAAATCAAAGTAACGGCGATCCTTTAAACTTAACTGGTTATACTGTTAAGTCGCAAATAAGAAAATCTTATGCATCTCAGACAGCGTATGATTTTACTGCAACTGTTTATTCACAGTTAGCAGGAAAAATAAGGTTGGCATTAACAGCAACTCAAACAAGTGCAATAAAACCAGGAAGATACTTATATGATGTAGAAATTACATCATCAATTGGTGAAAAACGAAGAGTGCTTGAAGGTATAATAATCGTTACACCGGAAATAACACAGATATAAAATTATGGCAGACGATATTTACGTAACGGTTGAAGAAGAATCCAGTACGACAGTGACTACTGTAGGCGAGCAAGGCCTATCTTCAACTACCGGTAATGTAGAAGATATTTCAAACGTAGATACAACAACAAACGGTTTACAAGATGGATCTTTACTAATATATAGTACAGCTACATCCAAGTGGATTGCAGGTAAACTACTCGAAAAACAAGAAGTAGAAGCGGGCGAATTTTAAATAAGGGATTAAAAGATGGCATCAATCATAAGAATTAAACGATCAGGGGTTTCAGGAAATCCTAGTACGCTAGGAGCAGGTGAATTAGCGTATTCTGCATTAGCTGATAATGGATCGAATGGTGGTGATCGGTTATATATTGGTTTTGGTACAGAAACCAATGGTAATGCTGTAAATCACATTGTTATTGGCGGTAAATATTTTACTGACCGATTAGATCATACAGCTGGTACACTTACAGCTGATTCTGCACTTATTGTGGATTCAAATAGTAAGATTGATGTATTAAATGTTGATAATTTAACATTAGACGGTAATACATTATCTTCAACAAATACTAATGGTGATATTAATATAGATCCAGATGGTACTGGTGCTGTTAACTTATATAATCCATATATCTATCAAACAAGTACATCTTCACTCGTTTCCCTTGACGAATATATTCAAGATGCTGCTTCTGTTGCTGTTGATGGTGGTACAGGTATTACAGATTCTTATAATGATACAACTGGTGTTGTAACATTAACATTAGATGACACAGCAGTTACTCCAGGCGCATATGGTTCTACAACTCAAATTCCTACATTTACTGTTGATCAGCAAGGTCGATTAACTGCTGCTGGTTCAGTAAGTGTTGCTACTACATTAAATCTTGCTGGTGAATCTGGTACAGGTTCAGTTGATTTACTTTCACAAACATTAACAATTACTGGTGGTGAAGGTATTGATGTAGTTGCAGGCAACCAAACAATTACAGTTTCTGGTGAAGATGCTTCTTCATCTAATAAAGGTGTTGCTTCTTTTGATTCAACAGACTTTACAGTTACAAATGGTAATGTTGTTGCTAATACAATTACTCTTGGTACATCATCATTAAATAATGGTGAAACAACTACAGATATTGCTGGATTAACATCTGTTACTGTTGATAATGTTAATATTGATGGTAATACAATTAGTACATCTACTGGAGATCTTACACTTAATCCTACCGGTAATGTTGATGTTAATAGTAACCGTATTACAAATCTTGCTGAACCAATTAATGATCAAGATGCTGCTACAAAATACTATGTAGATGCTGCAAGATCTGGTTTAGATATTAAGAATTCAGTACGTGCTGCTACAACGGCTGCAATAACTCTTGCTAGTGATTTAGAAAACGGTGATACTATTGACGGTGTAACACTTGCTACTGGTGATAGAGTTCTTGTTAAAAACCAAGTTGATGCTTCTGAAAACGGTATCTATGTTGTTGCTGCTTCAGGTGCACCATCAAGATCTACAGATGCTGACCAACCTGCAGAATTAAATGCTGGTACATTTGTCTTCGTTGAAGAAGGTACAGTTAACGATAACACAGGTTTTGTGGTTGTATCTGATAATCCACTTACAATTGGTACAGATGATATTGAATGGACATTATTCTCATCATCAGGTACACTTATTGCTGGTGATGGTTTAAGTAAAAACGGTTATACATTAGAAGTTAACACAGCTAATGGTTTACAAATTGCTTCTGATAATGTAGAACTTGCTCCAACAGTTGCTGGTGCTGGTTTAACATTTACTTCTGGTGTAGTTGATGTAGTTGGTACAGCAAATAGAATTACAGTTAATGCAAATGATATTGATATTGCATCAACATATGTTGGTCAAACATCTATCACAACTCTTGGTACAGTTACTGTTGGTACTTGGAATGCTGATATTGTTCAAGATGCATATGTTGCAGATAACTTAACAATCTCTGGTGGTACAGTTGATAATACACCGATTGGTGCTACAACAACTTCTACAGGTGCATTTACAACATTAACAGCAAGCGGTGCTACAACACTAACTGCTAACACAGCTTCTACAAGCACAACGACTGGTACACTTGTTGTTACAGGTGGTATTGGTATGAGCGGTACAATGTATGTTGGTAATGATTTAGTTGGTGCAGGTGCAGGAACATCTGATATTGATGGTTTCAATATCGACGGCGGTACATATTAATAAATAATAACAGGTATTTTTATACCTTATTGAACCCTTTTTAGGTAATAGAACATGGCAAATCAGGTTTTACTGAAGAAATCTTCAGTTGCTGCACGCGTCCCTACGACTAGTGATTTAGCATATGGTGAAGTAGCCCTTAACTATACAGACGGCAAACTTTACTACAAAGATTCATCAAATAATATCAAATATTTTCTTGAGAGTGCTCAAACTGAAGCAACTCTCGATGATGTTGTTACGAATGGTGCAACCACCACAACTACAGCCGTAATTCCTTTCTATTACGCTAATCAATCAGATTTTCCAAATGCTACAACATATCATGGTGCAATTGCACATAGCCATTCAGATGGAGCTATGTATTTTGCTCATGGCGGTTCATGGAATAAATTAGCAAATGACAGTCAATTAGCAAGTTATCAAACAATATCTGGTTTAAATGCAGCAATTGATTCACATTTAAATCAAAGTAATCCAACTGCAGGATATGTGCTTAGTTGGAATGGTACTGATTATGATTGGGTAGATAATGCAGGTTATACTGATAATGATGTAGATACTCATCTTAATACAAGTACTGCATCTTCAAGTCAAGTATTATATTGGAATGGTACTGATTATGCTTGGTCTTCTATTGGTGCACTTGGTGGTGGCGGTATTCAATATACAGATTTATCTGTTACTACAGCTGCGGCGGGTACAGCATCTTTATCGTATAATAATACTAATGGTGTATTTACATATACTCCACCTGATTTATCTTCATACCTAACATCAGAAACAACAACATCTATTGCATTAAATGGTAATTCATTAGACTATACTGATGAATTAGGTAATACAACGAATATTAGTCTTGCTGCTTATTTAGATGATACTACAAATACGGTATTAAGTGCATCATTAAGTGGTAATACAGTTACATTTACAAGAGAAGATAGTACTACATTTACGTTAGATGTTAGTAATCTATATGATGATACTAATCTTGTTACAAGTGTTAATGGTCAAACTGGTGCAGTTACTGGATTATTAGAAACATCAGACATTGGTTCAACAGTATTAGCATATGATTCTAATTTACAATCATTTGTAACGACATTTACATTACCAACAACAGATGGTACAGCAAATCAAGTATTATCAACAGACGGTTCAGGTAACCTTTCATTTGTAGATCAATCTGGTGGATCTGGATCATCTTATGCATACGGTGTCACTGTTACTACAGATACTTTTACTGGTGATAATACTACAGTAGATTTTACATTAACGCGCGGCGCAACTGATGATGGATATGCTATTGTTTCTCTTAATGGGGTTGTACAAGATCCAGTAGATTATTCACTATCTGAAAATACTCTTACATTTGTAACAGCTCCAGCATTAAATGATAATATTGATGTTCGCATTATTTCAAGTGGTTCAGCTACACAAGTTAATGTTAATTATACAAGATTTTTATATTCTATTACATCTACACAATCTTCAATAACAGGAGCAGATGATAATGGTGAGACATTAGCGTATGATCCAAACAGTGTTGAAGTATATCAAAATGGTATTAAATTAGTAGCTGGTGATGACTTTACTGCAACTGATGGTACAACTATTTCGTTTACGGATTCTTTATTAAATACTGATACAGTTGAAGTCGTAAGTACTGGTGCACAAGTTCCAATATTAACTACAAATAATATTAATGAAAATACTGCTACTACAACCACAACAACAGCAAATCAGGTTATTGATTCATGGTCTGCTACTACATATAGAACAGCTAAGTATATTTTACAAGCAGTAAATGGTTCAGATGTACACTCAACAGAAATATTATTAAATCATGATGGAACTGATGTATTCATTACTGAATATGCAACAATATATTCTAATGCAAGTTTATTTACAGTGAGTGCACAATTAAATGGATCAACATTAGAACTAATAGCAACACCAGCAAATACTAATACAACATTTGATTTAGTAAGAACATTATTGGTGGCAAGAACAGCACCAACTTCATCTGGTGATATGCAATCATTATCTGGATCTGAAGATTTAGGATCAGGTTCTGGAAGTGAAGATTTAAATTAATAATAGTATAAATATATAATAATCAATTTAGGTTAAAGAAAATGGCAAAGACATTACAACACAGAAGAGATACCACAACCAATCTAGCCTCTGAGGCAGGAGCTATCGGTGAATTTTTCATGGATAC
>Ga0255766_10000461_pt1 | contig 36707 bp, 36 predicted proteins | sample 071ome_23_FD_179966 | JGI IMG/M metagenome (GOLD analysis project Ga0255766, IMG submission 179966) | Coastal salt marsh microbial communities from the Groves Creek Marsh, Skidaway Island, Georgia - 071403BT metaG (version 2) | ecosystem: Environmental > Aquatic > Marine > Intertidal zone >...
CGCCGCCCCATACCTCTGCACACACACGCGTCAGCGCCGCCGTCAGCGTCGTCTTACCGTGGTCTACGTGTCCAATCGTACCCACGTTAACGTGGGGCTTCGAACGCTCAAATGCCTCTTTTGCCATCTTGCTTCACCTCAGAGTTAATGCAGACGATCAGGACGTCTGGTTTTTAGAAATAATTGCCTGCGCGACGTTGTTGGGCGCGGGGGCGTACCTAGAAAATTCCATGGTGTACGTGGCGCGACCCTGAGTCGCACTGCGCAGATCTGTGGCGTATCCAAACATCTCTGCCAGCGGCACCTCTGCATTGACGACTTTGCCCGCGGCATTCTCGTCCATACCCTGAATCAGGCCACGGCGGCGATTAAGATCGCCGACCACATCACCCATGTTTTCTTCCGGAGTCACCACTTCGACCTTCATCATAGGCTCGAGCAATTCTGCGCCACCCACCTCAGCGAGTTTCTTGGTCGCCATGCTCGCAGCGATTTTGAACGCCATTTCGCTGGAATCGACATCGTGGAACGAGCCATCATACAAAGTGGCTTTGAGGCCCAGCAAGGGGTAACCCGCGAGCACACCGTTTTGCATCTGCTCTTCGATACCCTTATTGACCGCCGGGATGTATTCACGCGGCACGATACCGCCGACGATCTCGTTGACAAACTCGAGGCCCTCAGCGCTGGTGTCGTCTGCGGGCTCGAATCGCACCCATACGTGGCCGTACTGACCGCGACCACCTGACTGCCGAACAAACTTGCCTTCTATCTCGCTGGTCGTCGTAATGCGCTCACGATAAGCCACCTGGGGCTTACCAATGTTTGCTTCTACGCTGAACTCGCGCCGCATACGATCAACAAGGATGTCGAGATGGAGCTCGCCCATACCCGAGATAATCGTTTGACCGGTCTCTTCGTCCGTCTTGACCCGGAAAGATGGGTCTTCCTGAGCGAGCTTACCCAGCGCGATACCCATCTTCTCCTGATCGGCTTTAGACTTGGGCTCCACTGCCACCGAAATCACCGGCTCGGGGAATTCCATGCGTTCTAGAATCACGATTTTGTCAGAATCGCAAAGCGTATCGCCCGTAGTGACATCTTTAAGGCCAATGGCAGCCGCGATATCACCCGCGAGCACTTCTTTGATCTCCTCACGACTGTTGGCGTGCATCTGCACCATTCGACCCACACGCTCTTTCTTCTGCTTCACTGCGTTGTAAATACCCGTGCCCGACTCGAGCTTTCCGGAGTAAACGCGGAAGAAGGTCAGAGTTCCAACAAATGGATCGGTCGCGATCTTGAATGCCAGTGCCGAAAAGGGCTCATTGTCATCAGACTTGCGAATAACCGGCGTTTCACCGTCCTCCAGTGTCCCTTCGATGGCCTTCACTTCCGTCGGCGAAGGCAAATATTCGATCACGGCATCGAGTACTGCTTGCACTCCTTTGTTCTTGAACGCAGATCCGCCCAAGATGGGCACGATCTCATTGGCCAGCGTGCGAATACGGATGCCCTGCTTGATCTCCTCTTCAGACAGCTCGCCTTCCTCGAGATACTTGGTCATCAGATCTTCGTTCGCTTCGGCGGCGGCTTCTACCATGTACTCGCGCATCTCCGCCACTTTGTCTTCGAGCTCCGCCGGAATATCGGCGTATTCGAAGGTCATACCCATGTCGTTTTCGTTCCAGATAATCGCCTTCTGCTTGATCAGATCGATCACGCCCTTGAATTCCTCTTCCGCGCCAATCGTCATCTGGATCGGGACCGCATTACAGCCCAAACGGTCGCGCAATTGCTTGACTACATTTTCAAAGTTGGCCCCGGCCCTATCCATCTTGTTAACGAATACCATGCGAGGGACTTCGTACTTGTTGGCCTGACGCCAAACCGTCTCGGTTTGGGGCTGCACACCCGATGAGCCACAGAGCACCACCACCGCGCCATCAAGCACACGCAGAGACCGTTCCACCTCAATGGTGAAGTCAACGTGTCCGGGAGTATCGATGATATTAATGCGGTGCTGATCGAACTGCTGCTGCATGCCCTGCCAAAAGCAAGTCGTGGCGGCTGAGGTGATGGTAATACCCCGCTCCTGCTCCTGCTCCATCCAGTCCATGGTGGCCGCACCGTCGTGCACCTCACCAATCTTGTGAGACAGACCAGTGTAAAAAAGAACCCGCTCCGTAGTTGTGGTTTTTCCAGCATCCACGTGAGCAACAATACCAATGTTGCGGTAGCGATTGATCGGAGTCTTACGAGCCACGGCAGTGTCCTCGGATTAGGGTTGGCAGACTGGGTTTCAGAATCGGAAGTGCGAGAACGCCTTGTTGGCTTCGGCCATGCGGTGTACGTCTTCACGCTTCTTCACCGCGTTGCCTTTGCCCTGTGAGGCATCAACGATTTCGCCAGCAAGACGCTGACGCATGGATTTTTCACCGCGGTTTCGCGCGTAGTCCACCAACCAGCGCATGGACAACGCTACCCGGCGGGAGGGGCGCACCTCTACTGGCACCTGATAGGTGGCACCACCCACACGGCGAGACTTCACCTCAACCATGGGGGCAATATTCTCGAGCGCCTCATCAAACACGTCGATGGGATCGCGCTTGGTGCGTTCCTGCACGATATCGAGGGCACCATAAACGATAGATTCAGCGACCGATTTCTTTCCGCTGATCATTACGTGGTTCATGAACTTAGCGAGGGTAGAGTTGCCGAATTTGGGATCAGGCAACACTTCACGTTTGGCTACAACGCGTCTTCTTGGCATGTCTTACTTCCTATCTCTTCAGGGTTTTCGGTCACAGCAAAAAAGCGGACCGGCCTTACTGTCAACATCGTGACGTCTAGGTGGGCGTCCGGTAGGAACGCCCAAATTTTACTTGGGTCGCTTGGCGCCGTACTTGGAACGGCCCTGCTTACGGTCTGATACACCAGACGTATCGAGGCTGCCGCGAACGGTGTGATATCGCACACCCGGTAGATCCTTCACCCGGCCGCCGCGAATCAAAACGACACTGTGCTCTTGCAGATTATGGCCCTCACCACCGATGTACGACGACACCTCGAACCCATTGGTCAATCGCACGCGGCAGACTTTCCGAAGCGCAGAGTTCGGCTTCTTTGGGGTGGTGGTGTAAACGCGCGTGCAAACACCGCGGCGCTGGGGGCAGGCCTGCAAAGCAGGAACCCCGCTCTTGGTGACTTTGCGCTTGCGCGGCTTGCGCACAAGCTGGTTAATGGTTGCCATTCAGCATTTGCTCCAAATAAGTTTTTCGGGGCCGGAGCCCCGAAAAAGAGCGCGCATTCTATAGACCGGCCCGAAACCGGTCAAGCGCACAGATCTGTGACTATTCCTCGGTTGAGTCTGCCGCCTCGACGCGCTCCATCTCCTCGGCAAAACTCTCGGAGAACTCCTCGGCCGACATGGTCAGCGCCAACTCGTCGCCCTCAGACTGCTTACGCCGTCGCTCCTCGTGGTACGCGAGGCCAGTACCGGCGGGGATCAGGCGCCCTACGATCACGTTCTCCTTGAGACCACGCAGGTAATCGCGCTTGCCTGTCACGGCGGCCTCGGTCAGCACCCGCGTTGTCTCCTGGAACGACGCCGCAGAGATGAAGCTCTCAGTTGCCAGCGATGCTTTGGTAATGCCCAGCAATTCGCGGCTCGCGGTGGGCGAAATGAGCCCCTCGGCCTCCAGCCGATCACATTCCTCAAGGAAAGCGGTGTACTCGGCCTGCTCGCCCTTAATAAAGGTTGAGTCGCCGGTTGAGATGATCTCGACCTTTCTCAGCATCTGGCGAACAATGACTTCGATGTGCTTGTCATTGATCTTCACACCCTGCAGGCGATAGACCTCCTGGATCTCGTTGACGATGTACTCGGCCAGCGCCGGGATCCCTTTCAAGCGGAGGATGTCGTGGGGACTCAGAGGCCCTTCGGACACGATCTCGCCCTTCTCTACAGTCTCACCTTCGAATACCGACAGTTGGCGCCATTTGGGAATCAACTCCTCGTAGTGGTCTGAACCATCCGCCAAGGTAGAACCGTCAGTTGGCGTAATCACCAACCTGCGCTTGCCCTTGGTTTCCTTACCGAAGCTGACCGTCCCCGATATCTCGGCAAGAATCGCCGGTTCCTTGGGCTTTCTGGCCTCAAAAAGATCCGCCACTCGTGGCAGACCACCGGTGATATCGCGAGTCTTGGAGCCTTCCTGCGGAATGCGCGCGATGACATCACCGACTTCTACCTTAACCCCGTCTTCAAGGTTGACCATTGCGCCGTGAGGCAGGAAGTAATGTGCCGGCACGTTGGTGCCTGCAAGCATCAGCTCCTTACCTTTACCATCAACCAACGTCACCGCAGGACGGATGTCCTTGCCAGCTGTGGGACGCTCGGCGACATCCATGACAGAGATACTGGACAATCCCGTGAATTCGTCAGTCTGTCGGCGAATCGTCACGTCCTCATTCATACCACTGAACTTAACCGTACCGGCCACCTCTGTGATGATGGGGTGAGTATGCGGATCCCAAGTGGCGACGATATCGCCCGCTGACACGGTCGCTTCATCCTGAACGCGAATGGTCGCACCATAAGGCACTTTGTAGCGCTCACGCTCGCGGCCCACCGAATCCAGCAGAGACAGTTCACCGGATCGAGAAACCGCCACCAGAGAACCGTCCGGCCTGTCGACAACCTTGATGTTGTGCAGACGGATTACACCGTCGTTATTCACCTGAATATTGTCTTGCGCAGCCTGACCCGACGCGGCACCACCAATGTGGAAGGTCCGCATGGTCAGCTGAGTACCAGGCTCACCGATTGACTGGGCAGCAACCACTCCGATTGCCTCACCCATGTTGACCTGATGACCACGACCCAAGTCGCGGCCATAGCAAGTGGAGCAGATGCCGTAACGGGTCTGACAGGTAATCGGAGAACGTACCACGATCTCCTCAATACCCATCCCGTCGACCTGCGCCGTCAAAACTTCGTCGAGCATAGTGCCCGCCTTAAGCAGGATCTCACCCGTGGAGGGGTCGACCACATCTTGCGCGACGATTCGACCCAGCACGCGCTCTGACAATGACTCGATAATATCGCCACCATCGATGACCGAGGTCGTCACCAGACCCTGATCCGTGCCGCAATCCTGCTCAGTCACTACTACATCCTGGGCAACATCGACCAGGCGACGAGTCAAATAACCCGAGTTCGCTGTCTTCAAGGCGGTATCAGCGAGACCTTTACGCGCACCGTGGGTCGAAATGAAGTACTGCAGTACGTTCAGACCTTCCCGGAAGTTAGCGGTAATGGGCGTTTCGATAATAGAGCCATCCGGCTTGGCCATGAGTCCACGCATACCAGCCAGCTGACGGATCTGAGCGGGCGAGCCTCGCGCTCCCGAATCGGCGTACATGTACACCGAGTTAAAGGACGCCTGCTCTTCATCCTTGCCCTCGCGGTTGGTCACCGTCTCTTTAGACAGCCCCGCCATCATGGACTTGGATACCTGGTCGTTAGTTCTCGACCAGATATCGATAACCTTGTTGTACTTCTCGCCCTGGGTCACCAGACCGGCACGATACTGCTGCTCAATCTCGGCTACCTCACCCTCTGCGCGAGCAATGAGATCGGCTTTCGCCTCGGGAATGGCGAAGTCGTTAACGCCAATAGACGCACCTGAGCGAGTTGAATACTCATACCCGGTGTACATCAGCTGATCCGCAAAGATCACGGTCGACTTTAGGCCGACCGCACGATAGCACTGGTTAATCACACGTGAAATCGCCTTCTTCACCATGGGCTGGTTGATCAGATCGTAGGACAGACCGTCCGGAACAATATCCCACAGCAACGCACGTCCCACCGTCGTCTCAACGATACGAGTCCGCTCGGTCGTCTCCTCACCGAGATTCATCAAGACCTCGTGGACACGCACTTTTACTCGCGCCTGTAGGTCTACCTGACCGCTGCCAAAAGCACGCTGCACTTCCTGAGTGTCAGCGAAAGACATACCCTCGCCTTTGGCGTTGACGCGCTCTCGGGTCATGTAATAGAGACCCAAAACTACGTCCTGCGAGGGGACAATAATAGGGTCCCCCGATGCCGGCGAGAGAATGTTGTTGGTTGACATCATCAGGGCGCGGGCTTCGAGCTGAGCCTCAATAGTCAGCGGTACGTGCACCGCCATCTGGTCACCATCAAAGTCAGCGTTGTAAGCAGCACAGACCAAGGGGTGCAATTGAATCGCTTTACCCTCGATCAGAACTGGCTCAAAGGCCTGGATACCCAGCCGGTGCAAGGTAGGCGCGCGGTTTAACAGCACCGGGTGCTCGCGGATCACCTCGGCGAGGATATCCCACACCTCTGGCGGCTCACGCTCGACCATCTTCTTGGCCGCCTTGATCGTGCTCGCAAGTCCGCGAAGCTCAAGCTTGCCAAAGATGAAGGGCTTGAAAAGCTCCAGTGCCATTTTCTTGGGCAGGCCACATTGATGCAGTTTGAGGGTTGGACCAGTCACAATCACCGAACGCCCGGAATAATCCACGCGCTTGCCCAACAGGTTCTGGCGGAAACGGCCCTGCTTACCCTTGATCATGTCGGCAAGTGATTTCAGCGGACGCTTGTTCGAACCCGTGATCGCGCGACCACGTCGACCGTTGTCCAGCAGCGCGTCGACCGATTCCTGCAACATCCGCTTCTCGTTGCGCACAATGATATCGGGCGCATTCAAATCCAGTAGCCGCTTCAGACGATTGTTTCGATTAATGACGCGACGATACAGGTCATTAAGGTCGGAGGTCGCAAAACGACCGCCATCCAACGGCACCAACGGACGAAGGTCAGGCGGCAGCACCGGGAGCGCATTGAGAATCATCCACTCGGGCTTGTTCCCAGACTTATCGAAGGCTTCCATGAGCTTGAGCCGCTTGGAAAGCTTTTTGATCTTGGTCTCGGAGTTAGTCTGCGGAATCTCCTCGCGCATTTGCTCAATCTCGGCCTTGAGATTGATCTCCCTCATCAAGTCCTGGATCGCCTCAGCACCCATCTTGGCAGTGAACTCATCGCCATACTCTTCCATGGCCTCGTAGTACTGCTCGTCATTGAGTAACTGGCCATGCTCCAACGCCGATAACCCGGGGTCGGTCACCACATAGGCCTCAAAGTACAAAATGCGCTCTATGTCCCGGAGCGTCATATCCAACAACAAACCAATCCGCGACGGCAGTGACTTCAGGAACCAGATGTGCGCCACTGGGCTAGCTAACTCAATATGACCCATTCTCTCGCGGCGCACTTTGGCCAACGCCACCTCGACACCACACTTCTCGCAGATGACACCGCGATGCTTGAGGCGCTTGTACTTACCGCACAAGCACTCATAGTCTTTCACCGGACCAAAAATCTTTGCGCAAAACAGCCCGTCGCGCTCCGGCTTAAAGGTACGATAGTTGATGGTCTCGGGCTTTTTCACCTCGCCAAATGACCACGACCGGATCATTTCCGGGGAGGCAAGACCGATGCGAATCGCGTCGAAGTCTTCGTTTTTCTCCCTGCTCAGCAGGTTCAGCAAATCTCTCACGTTCTCTCTCCCCTCAGAAGCCGGATGACTCAGACTCAAGATCGATATCGATCCCGAGCGAGCGGATTTCTTTGATCAACACGTTGAAGGACTCGGGCATACCCGGCTCCATCTGGTGATCCCCGTCGACGATGTTCTTGTACATCTTGGTGCGTCCAGCCACGTCGTCCGACTTAACAGTCAGCATCTCCTGGAGAGTGTAGGCGGCGCCGTACGCTTCGAGCGCCCAGACCTCCATTTCTCCAAACCGCTGGCCACCAAACTGTGCCTTACCACCCAGCGGCTGCTGAGTAACCAAGCTGTAAGAGCCGGTAGACCGCGCATGCATCTTGTCATCAACCAAGTGATTAAGCTTCAGCATGTACATGTAGCCCACTGTGACGGGGCGATCAAACTGATCACCGGTTCGACCGTCAAACAACGTCAGCTGCCCACTGTCAGGCAACTCGGCCATGCGCAGCAGTTCTTTAATGGATTCCTCACGAGCACCATCGAAGACCGGCGTCGCCATGGGTACGCCCGCACGCAGATTCTCCGCCAGCGCCAGCAACTCCTCGTCACTGAGAGAGGCAATGTCTGCGCTACGACGACTGTCCGTCGTATGGCTATAAACTTGCTTGAGGAAGCTGCGAAGCTGGGTCAGCTTAACTTGCTGCTCGAGCATTTCGTCGATCTTGCGGCCGAGGCCACGGGCAGCCATACCCAGGTGAGTCTCGAGAATTTGTCCTACGTTCATTCGCGAGGGCACGCCGAGCGGGTTGAGCACGATATCGATCGGATCACCGTGTTCGTCGTAGGGCATATCCTCAACCGGCATGATCACTGAGATCACGCCTTTGTTTCCGTGCCGGCCCGCCATCTTGTCGCCAGGCTGGATGCGCCGCTTAACCGCTAGGTAAACCTTGACGATCTTGAGTACGCCAGGCGCGAGGTCATCGCCGCTCTGCAGTTTTTCTTTCTTGATCTCGTAGCGCTCCTCAAGCTGCTTGTTCTGCTCTTCGAGCAGCCGCTGAGCCGCAGCCAGCTGACTGTTGAGGTCAGCATCGGAAAGCTTCAACTTGAACCATTGCTCACGATCAAGATCGGCCAAGACCTGCTTGGTCAACTTGGTGCCTTTGCCCAGACCGCCGCCAGAAACCGTTGCTTTGCCCTCGAGCAATCCAGCGAGGCGAGCAAACGTCGCCTCCTCGTAAATCCGGTACTCTTCTTTCAGGTCTTTTCGGTAATCGGCTAACTGTGCCGCTTCAATCTGCTTGGCACGCGGATCCTTCTCGAGACCGTCGCGCGTGAACACCTGCACGTCGATCACCGTACCCTTATAGCTCGAGGGCACGCGCAGTGAAGTGTCTTTCACATCAGAGGCTTTTTCACCGAAGATCGCCCGCAAGAGCTTTTCTTCCGGTGTCAGCTGAGTTTCGCCTTTGGGTGTTACCTTGCCAACCAGGATATCGCCCGCGTCAACTTCGGCACCAATGTAGACGATGCCCGACTCATCGAGCTTGCCCAATGCGCCCTCGCCCACATTCGGTATATCCGCGGTGATCTCCTCAGATCCCAGCTTGGTGTCACGCGCGATACAGGTCAGTTCCTGAATATGGATCGTGGTAAAACGATCCTCCTGCACAACACGCTCAGACACGAGGATCGAATCTTCGAAGTTGTATCCGTTCCAGGGCATAAATGCGATGCGCATATTTTGGCCCAGAGCCAGCTCGCCGAGATCCACCGAGGGGCCATCAGCAAGAATGTCACCGCGCTCAACCACATCTCCCCGCTTGACGATAGGACGCTGGTTGATGCAGGTATTCTGGTTGGATCGCTTATATTTGGTCAGGTTGTAAATATCGACCGGCGAGTCATCAATGCCCACTTCTTTGGCATTGACTCGCACCACGATGCGGCTGGCATCTACCGAGTCAATCACACCTCCTCGCGCCGCGACCTCACATACGCCAGAGTCGGAGGCGACGTAACGCTCCATGCCAGTACCCACCAACGGCTTTTCTGTCTTCAGGGTCGGCACCGCCTGACGCTGCATGTTGGAACCCATCAATGCGCGGTTCGCGTCGTCATGCTCGAGGAACGGAATCAATGCAGCAGCAATGGACACCACCTGCTTGGGTGATACATCCATATATTGCACGTCGACCGCCGGCTTGACCGTGAATTCATTCATGTGACGCACGTTAATGAGATCGTCAACAAAACGATTCTTGGTGTCCAACGTTGCAGACGCCTGCGCGATCACGTACTCCGCCTCGTTAATCGCTGACAAGTACTCGATGTCATCAGTTACTACACCGTCGACTACTTTGCGATAGGGCGACTCGAGGAAGCCGTATTCATTGGTTCGTGCGTAGGTCGCAAGGGAGTTGATAAGGCCAATATTCGGCCCTTCCGGCGTCTCGATGGGACAGACACGGCCGTAGTGCGTCGGGTGCACGTCGCGCACCTCAAAGCCCGCTCGCTCGCGGGTCAGACCACCCGGGCCGAGCGCAGATACACGGCGCTTGTGCGTGACTTCTGACAACGGGTTGTTCTGATCCATAAACTGCGAGAGCTGGCTGGAACCGAAGAATTCCTTAACAGCCGCCGATACCGGCTTGGCGTTAATCAGATCCTGCGGCATCAAGCCTTCGCTTTCGGCCATGGAAAGACGCTCTTTAACCGCGCGTTCGACTCTCACCAGACCGACGCGGAACTGGTTTTCAGCCATTTCACCCACAGAGCGCACGCGACGATTACCCAGATGGTCAATGTCGTCGACCACGCCCTTGCCGTTGCGAATGCCGACCAGCGCGCGAATGACATCGACAATGTCTTCTTTGTCCAGCGTCGCCGAACCCAGCTTGTCTTCACGACCGAGGCGTCGGTTGAACTTCATGCGTCCCACTGCCGACAGATCGTAGCGCTCAGGGGAGAAGAACAGATTCTGGAAGAGGTTTTCGGCTGACTCTTTGGTCGGCGGCTCTCCCGGACGCATCATGCGATAGATTTCCACCAGCGCTTCAAGCACGCTGCGGGTCGAATCTGCGGCCAAGGTGTCGGAGATGAAAGGCCCGCAGTCGTATTCGTTGGTGTAAATGGTTTCGATCGTGTCGATGCCCTTATTGCGTAGCTCTGCGAGCAATGCAACGGTAACCTCGGAGTTGCACTCAGCAACGACCTCACCCGTGGCAGTATCAACAATATTCTTAGAGAGTCGTCGACCCTCCAAATACTCTTCGGGCACCGAGAGAAGCTCAATACCTGCGTCATCCAATTCGCGGATGTGTCTCGCCGTAATTCGACGGCCCCGCTCCACAATGATCTTTTTGCCAGCAAGAATATCGAACGCCGCCATATCGCCCTGCAGACGCTTAGGCACGAGGGTCATGGTGGCGGATCCTTCCTCGCCTAGCTGGAAGGTAGTGGTCTCGTAAAAAATATCGAGGATTTCTTCTGAGTCAAAACCCAGCGCGCGCAACAGCACGGTCGCCGGCAGCTTGCGACGACGATCGATCCGGACGTAGACCAGATCCTTGGGATCAAACTCAAAGTCCAGCCAGGATCCGCGATAGGGAATTACTCTGGCGCTGTAGAGCAACTTACCGGACGAGTGGGTCTTGCCGCGGTCGTGGTCAAAAAATACGCCCGGGGAGCGATGGAGCTGAGAGACGATAACCCGCTCGGTACCATTGATGACGAAGGTACCGTTCTGGGTCATCAGGGGAATCTCCCCCATGTACACGTCCTGCTCTTTGATGTCCTTGATGGATTTGGACGACGACTCCTTGTCGTAAATGATCAAGCGAACCTTTACCCGGAGCGCGCAGGCGTAGGTTGTGCCGCGCAACACGCATTCATCGACGTCAAAAACGGGTTCGCCCAGCTTGTAATCCACATACTCCAGCGCAGCGTTACCGCTGTAGCTGACAATCGGGAAAACCGACTTGAAGGCAGCGTGGAGACCGCTCTCTGCGCGGTCCTCCAGCGACACGCCGTCCTGAGTAAACTTGCTATAGGAATCCAGCTGGATCGCCAACAGGTATGGAATATCCATTACCTTGGGCAAGGAACCGAAATCTTTACGAATGCGCTTCTTTTCCGTGTACGAGTAAGTCATCAGTACTCCCCTACGGTCTGCGCTACCTCACGGCGTCACAAACCTTGAAAATTCAAATACCGGCGTTGCAACCGGGAAAAGGCCGGAGCGCCAAGCGCCCCAGCCCTGTTACGGTGCTTACGAAAACGTAGCGCCCAATTACTTGAGCTCTACCGCACCGCCTGCTTCTTCGATCTGCTTCTTGATGTCTTCAGCTTCGTCTTTTGACGCGCCTTCCTTGACGGGGGCGGGCGCACCATCAACAACAGCTTTGGCTTCTTTGAGGCCAAGCCCGGTCACAGCGCGAACAACCTTGATCACGTTGACCTTCTTCTCGCCACCAGAGGTGAGAATGACGTCGAACTCGGTCTTCTCCTCTGCGGCTGCACCGCCAGCGGCGTCACCACCAGCTGCGGGTGCCGCCACTGCAACTGCTGCGGCAGCAGAAACACCAAACTTCTCTTCCATCGCTTCAACCAGTGCAACGATGTCCATTACGCTCATCTCAGCAATCGCGTCGAGAATCTCGTCTTTTGAAAGTGCCATGTCTTAATCTCCGTTAAAAATTGCAGGTTGAGGCCTTGCCTTATCAGGCCGCCTCTTGTTTCTGATCTCGAACCGCCGCCATCACGCGGACCAACTTGCCCGGAACGTCGTTTGACGTGCGCACCAGCTTCACGACAGGCGCCTTCATCACGCTCATCAGTGTCGCCAGAGCTTGATCCCGGGTGGGCAACTTGGCTAATACATCAAGCTGTTCGGCTCCGAGTAACTTGCCGCTGACCGACAGTGCCTTTACCTCAAAACGATCGTTTTCAGAGGCAAAATCCTTAAACAAGCGTGCTGCTGCGCCCGGATCTTCCATGGAAAATCCGAATAGGGAGGGGCCGGTTAATGTGTCGGTAACACATTCGTATTCGGTCCCTTCCAGTGCCCGCTTGGCCAGCGTATTCCGCACCACCCGAAGGGTGACGCAGTTTTCGCGGGCCGTGGCACGCAGAGCAGTCATGTCATTCGATGCAACACCGCGCGCGTCGGCAATTACAAGCGAAAGTGCACTGGCGGCTGTCTCGTTGACTTCAGCGACGATCGCTTTTTTCTCTTCGAGTCCAATAGCCACTTGGCTTACTCCTTTTGTGGTTGTTTGGGCCACCGCTATTGCGGCGCCCCCCCTCGGTGATGAACTGCCTCACCATCTGCGTAGGCTCTGGGATTACCCATCCCTTTATTAAGGCACCCCAAAAAGTGCCACCTACGGTCTTTGACAGCCTTTGGCGTTCAGTGGGGACTAACCACACTTTCCTGCAAAGACTTCCAAAGCGGGCAAAGCCTGTGTCGCGCCTTGCCCGACCCCCGAAAAAACACAAACGGAGGCCTGTGACCCCAGACAAACGCCCGGGATCCTGTGCTCTAATTAAAAATCGATCGCGTTGTGATCAATAGTGACACCAGGGCCCATCGTGGTGGACAGCGTCACCTTCCGAACGTATACCCCCTTGGCAGACGCGGGCTTGGCTTTCTTCAGATCAGACAACACCGCAATCAAGTTGCCCTTGATCGCGTCTGGCTCAAAGTTCACCTTGCCGATACCGCCGTGAATGATGCCGTTCTTATCGGTTCGGAACCGCATCTGGCCCGCCTTGGCATTCTGAACCGCCGTTTCCACGTCGGGAGTCACGGTGCCAGTCTTGGGGTTGGGCATCAGGCCACGGGGGCCCAATACCTGGCCTAACGTTCCGACCACGCGCATCGCGTCGGGGGACGCGATGACGACATCGAAATCCATCATGCCGCCCTTGATCTGCTCGGCCAACTCTTCCATACCCACAAAGTCAGCACCCAGTGCTTTCGCTTTTTCGGCGCTTTCACCCTGAGCAAAAACAGCGACACGCACCTCGGCACCCGTGCCATGAGGCAGCGTGGTGGCACCGCGAACGCCTTGATCAGACTTGCGCGCATCAACACCAAGGTTGACGGCCACTTCGACCGTTTCGTTAAATTTTGCCGTGCCAAATTCTTTCAGCAGGGCCACCGCCTCGTCCAGCGGGTAGCTGTGGTTAGCGTCGACCTTCTCGCGGAAAGCGCGGACGCGTTTTGATAACTTAGCCATCAGTTCACCCCCTCAGTCTCGATACCCGCTGAACGCGCGCTTCCGGCGATGGTTCGCACTGCAGCGTCCATATCTGACGCAGTCAGATCAGGCCATTTTTGCGTCGCGACCTCTTCGAGCTGGGCACGCGTCACTTTGCCGACCTTCTCGGTATTGGGTCTTCCCGAGCCGCTCTTGATGCCAGCAATCTTTTTCAAGAGCACTGCAGCAGGTGGGGTCTTCTTGATGTAAGTGAAGGACTTGTCGCTGTAGACCGTAATCACCACGGGTATCGGCAAGCCGGGCTCCATGCTTTGCGTATCAGCATTGAAGGCTTTACAGAATTCCATGATGTTTACGCCTTTTTGGCCCAATGCGGGGCCAACCGGTGGGGACGGATTCGCCTGCCCAGCCGGGATCTGCAGCTTGATATAGCCGTCGATCTTCTTCGCCATGGTACTTTCTCCTGGGTTCAAACGCTGTTGTGCTACTTGCCGTCGGCAAGACACTCGAGCTCCCCACTTTCGCCGCTACGCGGCGTGATTTAAGGGGAAGGTTCACCCTCCCCCACCCGATCAGGCTTTTTCGACCTGACCAAACTCCAGTTCTACGGGCGTCGAACGCCCGAAGATCAGCACCGCCACATTCAGACGGCTCTTTTCATAATTCACATCCTCAACGACGCCATTAAAATCATTGAATGGGCCATCGATCACGCGCACCATTTCACCAGGCTCGAAGACTGTCTTCGGCTTGGGCTGGTCAACTCCCGCCTCAACGCGCTGCAGGATGACGTTCGCCTCAGCATCGGTAATGGGTGAAGGCTTATCCGCCTTGCCGCCGATGAATCCCAAAACACGCGGCGTTTCCTTGACCAAGTGCCAGGTGTCATCATCCAGACTCATCTGCACCAGCACATAGCCCGGGAAAAACTTGCGCTCACTCTTTCGCTTCTGGCCGCCTTTCATCTCGACCACTTCTTCGGTGGGGACGATAATCTCGCCGAAACGATCCTGCATACCCAAACGCTCTACCCGCTCTTGTATCGCGGTCGCCACCTTTTTCTCGTATTGAGAGTAGGCATGCACTACGTACCACTTCAAAGCCATTGTCCTGCCCTCAACCCAGAATCAAAGACGCGAGCCAGCCCAGCACGCTGTCGAGGCCCCATAAAATCAGGCCCGTAATAATCACAAATACAAACACGATGAGTGTGGTCTGCGTGGTCTCTTGGCGCGTTGGCCAGACAACTTTGCGGATCTCTGTTCTCGACCCCTTCACCAAAGTCAAGAATTCACCGCCTTTCTGGGTCAGTGACGCAACCCAACCCGCAACCAGCGCCAGCACCAGCAATGCGATCACCCGATAAAGAATCGGCTGATCGGCATAAAAGCTGTTGCCATAGACGCCGCCGGCAACCAATGCCAGAACGACCACCCATTTCAGCGAATCAAGCCTGCTCGCGGCGGCTTCACTCATGCTCACTCTCCACATCACCGGTGCGCGCAGCGCCGCCGGTATTTGTCACCACCTCACACGTAAGGTGGCAGGCCAGGAGGGAATCGAACCCCCAACCTGCGGATTTGGAATCCGCTGCTCTGCCAATTGAGCTACTGGCCTTCCACTTCTTCTCAGCCCCTTTTCGGGGGCGAAAACACTGCTTTTCCAGAGACAACGAAGCCGAACAGCCAAAAAAGGCGGTTCGGCTCAGCTGTCGGGCGACCATCAAGCCGCCATTCTGGTTACTCGATAATCTTGGCGACGACGCCCGCACCTACCGTTCGACCACCCTCTCGGATCGCAAAACGCAGGCCCTCTTCCATCGCAATCGGCGCAATCAGCGTCGCTACAAAGTTAATGTTGTCACCAGGCATCACCATCTCAATACCCTCAGGCAACTCAACCGCTCCCGTCACATCCGTCGTGCGGAAGTAAAACTGCGGACGATATCCCTTGAAAAACGGCGTATGACGGCCACCCTCGTCCTTCGACAGCACATAAACCTCTGCCTCAAACTTGGTGTGCGGCGTCACAGATCCCGGAATCGCCAGTACCTGACCACGCTCAACCTCATCTCGCTTGGTACCACGCAGCAGAACGCCAACGTTCTCACCCGCACGGCCCTCATCCAACAACTTGCGGAACATCTCAACGCCCGTACAAGTCGTCTTCTGGGTGTCCTTGATACCGATAATCTCGATCTCGTCACCCACCTTCACAATACCGCGCTCAACTCGGCCCGTTACCACCGTACCCCGACCAGAAATCGAGAACACGTCCTCAACCGGCATCAGAAACGGCTGGTCAATCGCTCGCTCAGGCTCAGGGATATAAGAGTCCAGCGTCTCAACCAGCTCCTTAACCGCCGTCGTGCCCAAACCATTATCATCTTCACCGTTCAACGCCATCAACGCAGAACCACAAATAATCGGCGTGTCATCGCCCGGGAACTCATAGGTATCCAGAAGCTCGCGAAGCTCCATCTCTACCAGCTCCTTCATCTCCGCGTACTCCTCAGAGTCCACACCACCGCAGTCTTCTGCCAGCAGGTCAGCCTTGTTCAGGAATACCACAATGTAGGGAACGCCTACCTGACGAGACAGCAAAATGTGCTCCCGCGTCTGCGGCATCGGACCATCTGTCGCACCACAGACCAGAATCGCGCCGTCCATCTGCGCCGCACCCGTGATCATGTTCTTCACGTAGTCCGCGTGTCCGGGACAATCAACGTGCGCGTAGTGACGCGCCTCTGACTCATACTCAACGTGCGAGGTCGCAATCGTAATACCGCGCTCCTTCTCTTCCGGCGCGTTATCAATACCGTCAAACGCTACCGCCGCGCCGCCCCATACCTCTGCACACACACGCGTCAGCGCCGCCGTCAGCGTCGTCTTACCGTGGTCTACGTGTCCAATCGTACCCACGTTAACGTGGGGCTTCGAACGCTCAAATGCCTCTTTTGCCATGGCGACACACTCTCCTGAGTCTCTGTCTTGGTGTTTTAACTGGTCACGCACTCAGCGCGAATCAGCAACAACATCCCATCACTTACCGGTGAAACGCCCGTTACGCCACACCGAATTGGAGCTCATAACCGGATTTGAACCGGTGACCTCTTCCTTACCAAGGAAGTGCTCTACCGACTGAGCTATATGAGCAAAACTGCTGCCCTTGTCTTGGAGCGGGTAGCGGGGATCGAACCCGCATCATCAGCTTGGAAGGCTGAGGTTCTACCATTGAACTATACCCGCGGTACCTCGTTCACCCCGGGACCCGCACCCGCCGCCGGTAGCCATCTAGCCCCCGCCGGTAACATCCTTGGTGGAGGGGGGTGGATTCGAACCACCGAAGCTCGCGCGTCAGATTTACAGTCTGATCCCTTTGGCCACTCGGGAACCCCTCCAGAAGGGCGCGTATTCTCTAGGTGTCAACCCCCGGTGTCAACCGCTTGAAAGGGGGAATTCTTCGCCTCGGAGGCAAGATTTTTCACCACCTAACCGGCTGTAATGGAGAGCGCGGCCGCGCCGCCGCCGGCAACCGCCGCCAGGTTATGCTCCAGAGTGACAAATCGATGGTGCTCTCGCCTGCTCCGAAGCCGACAAGTCCAAGGTAAATTGAAGGAAGGTAGCCCCGATAGCCGCGTCTCGAGGGCTGGCCATCGTTTGGACAAAAGGGGAATTTGGAGCTGGCGAGAGGAATCGAACCCCCGACCGGCTGATTACAAATCAGCTGCTCTACCTACTGAGCTACGCCAGCTAAGCGTTAAGCGCCGTCTGCACCTGCGGTGCCACCGGCGGGGGCGAATGATCTACTCAGGGGAGCCGATCGTCAAGTTGCTGCAATAACCAGAGCCTCAACCCCTCCATCACGAGGTCGGGTTGATGCTCAATCCCGGACGTCAATGTGAGGAGCCCCGCCGCACCCCCGCCGGTAAGCACAAACCGGTGCTCCGGATAAGCGTCCACCGCCGCGCCCAGCAATCCTTTAACGGCCAGCCAAATACCCCCACTGACGCAGGCTGCGGTGTCCTCCCCTGGAGCCACCGCAGGCGCCGTCAAACTATTCACGCGAATCTTGCCAGTGCTCATTCCCAATGACCGGTGCATGAGTTCGGCACCTGGCAGAATAAAACCGCCCTGGTGCATGCCGTCTCGCGCAATGAGGTCCAGCGTGATTGCTGTGCCCGCGTCGACCACACACAGGGGGCCACCCAGGTGATGCCAGGCGGCGAGCATCGCGAGCCAACGATCTACACCCAGGCTCTGAGGTGCGGGGTATCGGTTGCGTAATCCCAGCAGCTCGGCGTCTGCAGTGGCATAGTGGACCTCGACGGGCCGTCCCGCGCTCGCCACCTCAGCCAGAGTTGTATCCCTAGAATCTGCGGCCACACTAGCGATCGCCACCCGATACCAGTCGCGCCCCTCGAGCATAGCGCTCAGTGTCGCCACGTCATCGGCCCTGCCGCCTTCACTGAACAATCCAGACGCAGAGGCAAGCCGCCATTTAATGGCGCTATTCCCCACATCGAGTAACAGCCATGGCCCAGCGTCGCTCACGATAATCCCCCAAAATCCAACACACTCACCTCTCCACCCGACACGGCTAACCGGCCGCTCGGAGTCTCTATCAAGAGTGCCCCATCATCACTGACACCTGCAGCGGTGCCGGTTATTGGTGCCGGATCAGCAACTGTCACCGATCTGCCCAACAAGAAATCGCGCCCGCGCCAGCGCGAGAGCCAATAGGAGAAACCCTGTGTGTCATAGTGATCAAGCCCCGATACCATGGCGTTAATCATGAGTGATGCCAACCGGTTGCGGTCTACTGGCGCGCCTACCACATTGGCTAGATCAGTCCACGGCCGATCGATCGTACCGGGCGCCAGCGCAGGCATCTGAACGTTCAGACCCACGCCCAAAACGAGGCACTGTCGCTCCTCTCGCTCCGGCAACATCTCAACCAAAATGCCCCCCAGCTTTTGGCCCTCAAAATAGAAATCGTTGGGCCACTTGAGCTGAAGCTCGGCACCCATGTCACTGGCGAAAGCGTCGGCAAGCATGGCGCCTACCGCCAGACTGAGACCTGATAGCCGCGCGAGAGGCAAGTCGAGTTCACAACCCATCGACAGATAGAGATTGCCACCCGCAGGACTGTGCCAGACTTTACCGCGCCGACCCCGGCCTTCGGTCTGCTCCTCCGCCAACACGGTGAAACCATTCAATTGGCCCGAATTTCCGCGATCACGCACGACATCGTTGGTCGAAGCCACACTGTCAAAGATCGACAGCGAGACAATCTGCGCCACCGAGGGCGACAGCCGGTCTACAATGCGCTGGGCATCCATTGCATCTCTCTTCATGGGGGCTATGTTAAACGTCTGTTCGTCGCGACGCGCGCCTGACTAACCTGCTTGCCGCCTTTTTTTTAATCGCATTGCGCCAGATACGCCGACTGTCGCCCTCGTTGAAAGACGCCTACCCAGCGGTGTCCTCGACTGTCATGATAGAACCTCCCCAGCTGCCTGACTTCCAACCCATGACGGCATCGGAAAAAGCGTCGCAAATACGAGAACGCCTGCGCCTGCTGACAATGCTGCTTGCTTTGTCCACGGGGATCCTGCTTGTTGCGCAACTCTGGCAAGCACCGCTTACGGAGGCTCTCCTCACCGGGGCGGGTCGTGGCGTTATCTTTATCTTGCTGACACTGGGACTGATGGGAACACAACGCCTGAGCCTGATCCTCACCGCGCTGGTCTGTGCGAGCTCCCTTCCCGATCTCCTGGCCGTGAACAATCCCGTGAACCTCAGTTTATGGCTGGAACTGCCAATACTGCTGCTGTGTATGGGGCTCCTTCTCGCGCCGACCGAAACGCACGCCGCGCAGGAAATGCACTAGTGGCACGGGTGTCGGACACTTTGAAGACCCCGCTGGGTACCCTGACATTGGAGGCGAGCGAGCATGGCTTGACCGCAATCCAGTTTCCCCGAGCGCCGAAGCCGCCGATTCAAGACGATGAAAGTAATCCGATTCTGGATCGCGCCAAGATCGAACTCGAGGCTTACTTCCGCGGGAATTTGAAGCAGTTCACCGTCCCCTTGCATTGGCAGGGAACGCCGTTCCAGCAAGCGGTTTGGGAAGCCCTTACACGCATTCCCTTTGGAGAAACGGTGAGCTACCGAGACATCGCCAAATTAATCGATCGCCCCCGTGCTGCGAGACCCGTGGGGGGGGCTGTTGGACGAAATCCGCTACCGATTATCGTGCCGTGCCATCGCGTCATCGGCAGCGATCAATCGCTGACAGGTTTTACGGGAGGGCTGTGGATCAAAGAACAACTGCTCCAGCTTGAAGGGGCACTCCCCACAACCTGATCACGCGTTGAGGTCTGGAATGATCTCGTCTTTCAGGCGCTCGATCGCTTCTTTCAGCCTGAGTTTTTCCTTCTTTAAGCGCTGAACCAGCAGCTGGTTCTGCCACGGTCTGGTCTGCAGGTCGATGATTTTCTGATCCAACAACCGATGCTGGGCCTGCATCAGCGAGAGGCGCTCTCCCGCTGATAACTCCTCATTCGCCGCTGCTTGGTCTGGTCCGACTCGTTCCGTCATGCACTATCCTGCGCCTGCCCCCGCGGAGAAATCTACTGGGGAGTACTGACGCTGACAAGCGTCATACCCAATTTCTCCTCAGGAGACACACCCCTCGACCCCGCAGACCCTCGGCGTTCAAAGGTCGGGTTCTCTCAGCAGCGCCGTGTAGTCAATGTTCGGATCGGCGGCAGCGACAAATTGCGGCGCCTTCAAACTATCCCATCGGTTATACCGAATGGGCTCACCCTCCAGCGTCGTCACCCTGCCACCGGCAGCACGCACCAGCGCATCACCTGCAGCAAGGTCCCACTCATAACAGGGGGATGTTCTGGGATAAACATCAGCGTCACCCGACACCAGGTCACAGAACTTGAGCGCACTCCCGGCGTTGAGCCGCTGCGCGCCATTGGCCAACGGTGAGAGGCGATCCATCATCACCTGCACTCTTTCAACACGGTGCCGAACGCTGGCCGAGAGGGTCAAGGCCGCTGACCCATCCAGCGAGCGGGTTCGAAGAACTTGCCCCTCGGTTTGCTCCATAAGCGGAAAACGTCGCGCACCCCATAGCGGCACGCCCACATCTACATGCGCCCTGTTAGGCGCCGCAATCAGACCCAATACCGCCTCGGAGTCCACGATCAGCGCGATATTTATCGTGAACTCGCCGGTTCCCTCAATGAATTCTTTGGTGCCATCAAGGGGGTCAATCATCCAGCACACTGGCCAATCCCGTCGGCCGATCAGTTGCTCGAGGGTCGATTCCTCAGAGAGTATGGGGATGTCCGGCGTGAGCCCCTGCAGGGCGCGGCAAATCAAACGATGCGAGGCATGGTCGGCCTCAGTAACCGGACTCGAATCAGACTTTTGCGTCACCGCAACTTCGCTCGCCTTGGCGTAAAGATCGAGCACACACTGAGACGCATCCGCTGCCAACGACAAGAGGGCGTGCAGGAGTTCGTCAAAACTCAAATTTGTCTCTTGCAACATCCCATCGAGACCGGGGTTGCCGCTATAGTGGAGGTCACTCATGGTGATAGGGTAGCACTCGATGGCACTGACCGTGGCCAATAGTCTGCAGGTTGAGCACGTTGACTGGGGGCAACTCGACACCATCTTGCTGGATATGGACGGAACCTTACTCGATCTGGCGTTCGACAATCATTTCTGGGGCACCATTATCCCCGAGCAGTGGGGTCGCAATAACGGCCTGGACCTACCCGCAAGCCAACACCATCTGGCGCCCCTGTTTGCCGCAGAACAAGGATCACTGAATTGGTACTGCCTCGATTTCTGGGGGCAGACCCTTGAGCTCGACATATCCGCGATCAAGACGACCTACGCTGATGGCATTCGCTGGCGGCCGCAGGCGGAAACATTTCTCAGCCGACTGTGGAGCAGCCATTTGGATGTAGTGCTCATTACCAACGCTCATCCCGTGACACTGGAGATCAAGGCAGAGAAACTACCGCTGGCAAAGTGGTTCAATAAAATGGTGAGTTCGCACAGCTACGGGGCACCTAAAGAGACGACAATGTTCTGGGAAGCACTGATCGCGGACCGTCCCTTCAACCCCCAACGCACCTTGTTTATCGACGATTCGGAACACGTCCTGGACGCCGCGCAAAGCTATGGCATCGGACATCTCATTACCCTGCGGCAGCCGGATTCGTCGCTACCGCCCAAAACGAATACCCGCCACCCATCCATTCATCACTTCGAAGAAATCATGCAGGGGCTGCCCACCATTGGATGATGCAGAAAACATGCGGAGCAAGGTGCGAGTGGATAAATGGCTCTGGGCTGCACGATTCTTCAAAACGCGCACTCTGGCAAAAACCGCCATCGAGGGCGGCAAGGTCCAAATAGACGGCCAGCGCGTCAAGGTCTCCCGAGAAATCGCCCCCGGGGATGTGCTTCGGGTTCGTCAGGGATGGGACGAGCGCGAGGTCGTTGTCGCCGCAGTGAGTGACCAACGGCGCGCCGCACCGATCGCGCAAACGCTTTATGAGGAGACGCAAGAGAGCATAGAGCGGCGGTCGAGAGCTGCTGAAGCACGAAAGGCCGCGGGCGCCATCAGTAGGCCGACGCAAAAACCTGGCAAACATGAGCGCAAAGCGTTGGAGCGTTTGAGAAAACAGTTTGATCCCTCCTGATTAAAGCCATCGCGCATGCGGACAGTTGCGGTATGATCGGCGACATGATTGAAGAACTGCCCACAATCCGCCCGGACACCCCGCTTCTAGATTCTGTCGTGCATCAGTTCGATAAATTGGGGGAGATGGAGCCCAATGACTTGGTGCATCTTGCCGAGGAGCTGCGCCAGGATCTGCTCTTTAGCGTGGCGGGAACCGGGGGGCACTTTGGCGCTGGCTTGGGGGTCGTGGAACTGACGGTGGCACTGCACCATGTCTTCAATACGCCCCACGACCGCATTGTTTGGGACGTGGGACATCAAACCTATCCGCACAAGATTCTCACGGGTCGCCGCAGCGAAATGGGTACGATGCGACAACTTCAGGGACTGTCTGGCTTTCCCAAGCGCTCAGAGAGCCCCTTCGATACCTTTGGCGTAGGTCACTCCTCCACCAGCATCTCCGCCGCGATGGGCATGGCCATGGCGGCGCAGCAACAAGGCATTGATCGAAAGGTAGTGGCCGTTATTGGTGACGGCGCCATCACCGGCGGCATGGCTTTCGAAGCGCTGGCCCACGCGGGCCATGAGCGCCCCAATATGCTGGTGATCCTTAACGATAACCAGATGTCCATCGGACACAACACCGGGGGACTCGCCACTTACTTTGCCAAAATCTGGGCTAGTAAGACCTACACCGCCCTCAGGGAAGGCTCCAAAAAAATTCTGGGGCACGTGCGAGGGGCGTGGGACCTCGCCAAAAAAACCGAAGAGCACATGAAGGGCATGGTGGCACCCGGGACGATGTTCGAGGAACTCGGCTGGCATTACATCGGACCCTTCGACGGCCATGATCTTCCTCAACTGGTGAGCACACTGCGCGTCATGTCCGAACTCAAAGGGCCGCAGTTCTTGCACATTCGTACGATCAAGGGAAAGGGATTTGCACCGGCAGAACGCGACCCCATCGGCTATCACGCCATTAACAAGCTGGAGCCGGCAAAACCCGCAGAAACAAAGACCGTGATTGCCAAACCCAAGGCACCAAAATACCAGGATGTATTTGGTCAGTGGTTGTGCGACCTCGCGGCGCAAGATCAAAGAGTGGTCGGCATTACGCCAGCCATGTGTGAAGGCTCAGGCATGGTCACCTATGCCAAACAATATCCAGACCGGTTCTTCGACGTCGCTATTGCGGAGCAACACTCAGTGACCTTGGCCGCCGGCATGGCGTGTGATGGCCTCAAGCCGGTGCTGGCCATTTACTCCACCTTTTTACAGCGCGGTTACGATCAGTTGATCCACGATGTGGCGCTACAAAACCTGGATGTCACGCTGGCGATTGATCGCGCCGGTCTCGTAGGACAAGACGGTCCCACCCATCATGGCACCTTCGACCTCTCTTACCTGCGCTGCATCCCCAATATGGTGATCGGTGCTCCCAGCGACGAAGATCAGTGCCGTAAGATGCTCCAGAGCGCCTGGCTGCATGAGGGCCCGGCAGCGATCCGTTATCCGAGAGGTGAAGGCACGGGCGTCGCCCTAGATCCAAACCTGGCCAGCCTAGAGATCGGCAAAGGTCAGGTTGTACGCCAGGGTACCGACGTTGCGATTCTCAACTTTGGCGTGCTTCTCGATCAGGCGGTGTTGGCGGCCGAGCGCCTAAATGCAACCGTTGTCGATATGCGCTGGGTTAAGCCTTTGGATGAAGCGCTGATTCTCTCGCTGATTGAAACCCACCACTGCCTTCTCACGTTAGAAGAGAACGCCGTGGCGGGTGGCGCAGGCAGCGGTGTTGCTGAATTTCTCGCACAGTCAGGGGTGTCATGCGCCGTGAGACACATTGGCATTCCCGATCAGTTCGTTGCCCACGCAGGTCAAGGAGAATGCCGTCAACTGGCAGGGCTTACCGCTGACAATATTGTGGCGGCTGCGGGCAGCATGCTGCCACATCAGCAGCAAAAAGCGCTGTGATTTCGCGCCGATCTGGGGACAACTGACGTGGCCAAGTCACCAAAAAACGCATCCACGCCAACTTTGGCAGAACAAATGAGCGAACTCGGAGAACTGGTAGAGCAACTCGAAAATCCCGAGATCGAGCTCGAAACCGCGCTCAAACTCTACGAGGAGGGCGTTAAGCTGAGCAGCGCCATCCAGAAGACGCTAGAAGAAGCTGAGCAACGCGTAGTGCAAGTCACGCAGGACGGATTGGTGCAAGAGGAAGACCTTTCCGAAGCGCAATAGAGGCCTCATGCAACCTTTTGCCTGGCTAAGCTGTCCCGAGCCGAGACTCGCCGAGGCACTGGCGTACTTGGCGCAGCAACCGGGTAAACAGCTGCGCAGTACCCTCGCTCTGACCTGTGCCGAACTGATCGCAGGGCAACCTGTGCCCGCGGCGCAGTCCTTGGGCGAAGCCATTGAACTGCTACACACCTACTCGTTGGTGCATGATGACTTGCCCGCGATGGATGACGACGACCTGCGTCGAGGGCAGCCCACCCTGCATCGGGCTTTCGATGAAGCCACCGCCATTCTGGCGGGAGATGGCCTTCAGGCGGCGGCCTTTGAACATATCACTGCCATCGAATCGCTCAGCGCTGAACAGCGGCTCGAGATTATTCGACTACTGAGCATCGCGGTCGGTTTCAACGGCATGGTAGGTGGACAGGCGCTGGATCTCGCGGCAGAGCATCAGGCCGTGGATGTCGCCTCCCTAAGGCGCATTCACCAGCTGAAAACCGGCGCACTCATCGCAGCGGCCGCTGAAACGGGCGCCATTTGCGGCGGCGCATCGGCCTCGGAGCGATCGCAGCTGGTTCAATTTGCCAAGGCCATCGGACTCGCATTTCAAGTAATGGACGATGTATTGGATGTGACGGGGGACAGCCTCGCACTGGGCAAGACGGCAGGTAAAGATGCGCGTGCGGAAAAATCCACCTATGTCAGCACACTGGGACTATCGGGGGCTCGGGCAGAGGCGAATGCACTACTGGACGAGGCACTGAGCGCGTTAAGCGTGTTTGGTGAGGCCGCAGAGCCCCTTCGGCAACTGGCCGAAAAAATGGTTCACCGCGAGCGCTAAATCGAGCACCCCGTGCTTACGCAATCAGCTGGCCAGTCATTAACAGGCAAAGGATAAAGCCAGCCATGGCGCCTGCGACCAGGTCATCGGCAACCACCCCCACCCCGCGCGATAAGCGACGCTCGGCCCAATTAACCGGCCAAGGCTTGGCAATGTCATAGATCCGAAACAGTACCAGCGCTCCGAGTATCACCTGCAGCGTATCGAGCTCGGCGCTTAGGAGCGTCACCGGAATCAAATAGGCTAGCCAGACGCCGACCACCTCATCGATCACAATAGCGGGGTGATCCACCACCTGCCAATCGGCTCCCGCGCCGTCTGCCGCCCAGACGGCGAGGAAACATGTGAATAGCCATACAAGCCAAAGCCACTCGAGAGAGAGATAGCACAATGGCCAGAGACAGAGCACACCGAGGATGCTGCCGGCGGTACCGGGCGCAATAGGAGACAAACCGGCGCCCGCGCCACTGGCAATCAACGTTGCTAAATTGTGGATCCGGGGCGTCTGCCACGGATCGTCAGCGTCACCGTTCAAAATGATCGTATCCCGTGATATTCGGCACCCCGTCGCAACGCACGCCACTGCCGGCAATCACCTCACCGATTTCAGTGCAACCATCGGGCAGTTTGGCGTGACTGGGTAAGGTAAAGAGTAGCTCGTAATCATCCCCACCTCGCAGCGCCCATTCTTGTACCTGAGCAGGATCCGGGTAGGCGCGGAGAGCGGCGGATATCGGAATAGCACCCGGATCGACGATCAATCCCACTGAAGACAACCTCGCCAAGTGACCCGCATCGGCCAACAAACCGTCTGACACATCGATCGCCGATGTGGCCAAGCCGTTCAGCATCTGACCCAAGGTCAGCTGCGGCGTCGGCCGCAAGAATCGCTGGCGGAGAAACGCTAAGTCAGCAGCGGAAACGTTAGTGTCATCGATTTCAAGCAAAAAGAGTCCCGCCGCCGCGTCCCCCAACGTGCCGCTGACACAGACACGATCGCCGGGCTGCGCGCCACTGCGCGTCAAATACTGCCCGGATAGCGCTGAGCCCAACACAGTCACGGTGACAGACAGAAGTCCACGTGTCGTGTCCCCCCCAATCAGCGGTAAAGAAGCGTGCTCTGATGCACACCGCACACCCTCTGCAAAAGAGGCCAGCCAATCGGCGTTTGCCTCCGGCAGGGTCAGCGCCAGCAACATCGCCTCTGGCTTGGCCCCCATGGCCGCAAGATCGCTGGCGGCGGCCATAACTGCGCGATAGGCGATAAAGTTGGGTGCCGAATCGGGTAAAAAATGGACGCCGGATACAGCCGTATCAGTGGAGATCAGATGAACACGGCCCGCGGGCAACTCCAGCACCGCGGCATCATCGCCCACGCCCAGCTTCACCGAGGGAGAAGCGCCGACTTGGGCAAAATACTGCTCGATCAGATCGAATTCACCGAGCGCCATTACTGCTCTGCTGCGAGTTCAATCGTCCTGAGATCGCGCGCCACTTTGTCGAGCACGCCATTGATATAGCGATGCGACTCAGTAGCCCCAAATTTTTTCGCCAGAGAAACAGCCTCATTGATAACGACTTTGTAGGGCACGTCGATTCTGTCTCTGAGTTCAAAGGTGCCCAGTCTCAGCAAATTTCGTTCGATCGGGTCGAGATCATCGAGCGCTCGGTCCAACGCCGGCGCAAACAACGCCTCCAAGGCATCAACATCTGAGGTCACGCCCTTCAGCACGGCCGAAAAGTAATCCCCATCGGTGTGGCGAAAATCATTGTCGACACGAAACTCAGCTTCGATGTCCGCCAGATCAGCACCCGAGAGGGTCCATTGATACAGCGCCTGAAGACCAAAATGCCGCGCCTTGCGCCGTTGCGCTGCCAGAGTATTGGGCTGGGACATCAGCGCGCCAAGGTCCGCAGCAGATTGACCATTTCCACCGCACTCATCGCGGCTTCCGCCCCTTTGTTTTCCTCGTTATCGCCGGAACGCTCCAAGGCCTGATCAAGAGAATCAACCGTGAGCACGCCAAAGGCAACCGGCTTCCCGGTTTGTAACGCCACCTCGCCAATCCCTCGGGTGCACTCACCCGCAACGTATTCAAAATGGGGGGTGCCTCCCCGAATAACCGCGCCCAACGCGATCACCGCATTACAGTCCTGGCGGGATGCTGCAGCTTGACACGCCAAAGGAATCTCGAAGGCGCCCGGTACCTGCACCACGCTAATCTGCTCATCAGTAATCCCAACACCGTTCAGGGCCCTGACAGCCCCCGTCAGCAACCCCTCGACAATATCCGGGTTCCAGCGAGTGATCACGATGGTGTACCCGCCATCGTTACCCGAAACTTGGGATGGAGAGTTATCAATACCCTTACTGACCATAGACGTTGCTGTCCTTGCGCTAATCCTGGCTAATCTCGGGCGCCAGAAAATCAATCACTTCCAATCCGAAACCCGCCAGCGCATTGTACTTGAGCGGTGCGCCCAGCAGGCGGATTTGGCCCACGCCCAGATCGCGCAGAATTTGCGCGCCCATGCCGATCTGATTGTAGCCATCGGTGCCGGGCTGGGAGTCAGCCTGTGACTGGCCCATCAACCGATCGATGTCTCCCAATAAATCATCAGCGGTTTCAGGCTTACCGAGCAAAACCAATACGCCAGACTCGGCCTCAGCGATCGCCTTGAGGCTGGCATCAAATGACCATGAAGCACGACCATCCAGCGTGGTACCCACAAGGTCTCTCAGCACTGCGGTCACATGCACGCGAACCAAGGTCGGTTGAGCGGCGTTGATACTGCCACGCTTGAGCGCGATATGAACCCGCCCATGGGTCATGTCCCGATATGCAAATACCTCAAATTCGCCGTGGCGGGTCCGCATCGCCCCCTGACGCACCAGTTCGATGGTCCGCTGATGCGCGAGACGATAGGTCACGAGATCGGATACCCGCCCGGCGACCAGCTGGTGCCGCTGGGCAAATGCCTTGAGGAAGGGTCCGTCGGCCAAGGCGCCCTCGTTGTCCAGCACCTCGGTAAAGACAGCCGCAGGAATCAAGCCCGCCAAAGTTGCAAGGTCGATCGCCGCCTCTGCGGGTGCAGTGCGCGTCAGCACACCGCCTGCCGCCGCAGCGATCGGGAATATATGCCCCGGCTGTACCAAATCCGCCGCCCGACTGGTCGCATCCACCGCAACGCGCACTGTTCTCGCCCGGTCCGCCGCAGAAATCCCGGTATCAATGCCAGTTGCTGCCTCGATCGATAAGGTAAAGGGCGATTGCGAATCGTCTCCCTCCACCATGAGCGGCAACGCCAACTCAGCACAGCGCGCAGGTGTCATGGCCAGACAAACCAACCCCCTCGCTTGGCGCGCCATAAAAGCAATGTGGTCAGGCTCACAGTGCTCGCCTCCGACAACAACAAAACCGGTCACACCCCCGGCGCTGTTTTCATTCAGCATCAAGCAGCTTTGCCCGTGCCGGAGCGCACTGAGGACTTGATCTATCTGGGCAAAATCCGTCATGAGGCTGAGGAGTCCGTGTCGACTTGATCGTATTGCATCAGCCGCTCAAGGTACCGGGCGATAACATCCACCTCCAGATTAACGGCACTGCCCACCGCATACTCACTGAATACCGTCTCGTCCCAAGTTTGAGGAATGATCGTGAGTTCGAAGCGAGGGCCAGTCACCTGATTCACTGTCAGGCTGGTGCCATCGACACAAATACTGCCCTTCACGGCGATATAACGGGCGAGATTGGCTGGCGCCTCGACGCTGACCCGCCAAAAACGCGCGTCCTCAACGATGGAGTCGATTCGCCCCACACCATCAACATGTCCGCTCACCAAGTGCCCTCCGAGCGGCGTATTGAGCGTCAGCGACGGCTCCAAATTGACGGCATCACCGACACTTTTCTGGCCTAACGTGGTGAGAGACAGGGTCTCGGGAGAGACATCGGCCCAATAGCCATCGCCCGGCAACTCGGTCACCGTAAGGCAAACGCCACTGGTGGCGATACTGTCACCTAAAGCCACGCTGTCCAGCGGCAGCTTCCCCGTTTCAATTCTCAGACGAATATCCTGACCGCCGCCCTCGATTGCCGCGATACGACCTACTGACTGAATAATTCCTGTAAACACACTGACTCCCTAACGCGTGCGCGACGCCGCTCATTCACTGCCGCTTCTAGCACGGGTCGCAATAATACGCAGGTCTTCCCCAATACGGGTCACATCCTGAAAGACAAAGCCCGGCGCGGCAGATAGCTGTTCTACCTCGAAAGCGCCGATGGGACGGGCGAACGCGCCGAGAAACTTAGGTGCTTGATAAAGGAGCACACGGTCGACCCAGCCTTCACGAATCAACGCGCCGGACAAGGTAGGACCCGCCTCGACCAAAATCTCGTTGTACTGCGCTTCGCCCAGCACGCGTATCCAGTCTTCGAGCACTATACGTCCGGCAGGATCAGACGCTACCTGCACCGATGTCGAAAAGTCAGTTGCGCCTGTCGTGACGACAACGGCGGGGGCACCCTGCAGGACTGCCGCATTAGCGGGTGTCCGGCCCCGGGAATCCAGCACCATCCGGGTCGGTGGATGGGCAAGCGCGCGCGCTTTATCACCTTCCTCCAACGACAGATCGTCAGCGCGCAACGTCAATCGACAGTCATCAGCAATGACGGTTTCAACCCCAGTAACGATGGCGTCAGATTGCGCGCGCCATAGCTGCACATCCCGCCGGGCCGCCGCGCCGGTAATCCACTGGCTTTCACCCGAGGCCATGGCAGTTCGACCATCCAGAGACGCGGCAACCTTGAGCGTAATTCTGCCCCAGCCACGGCGCATGCGAAGCAAAAAGCCCTGAAGATCGACCGACACGCGATCGCCGAGCAATCCCACCTCGACCGTCACACCTGCCTCGCGTAGCGCTGCAATACCCCGGCCTGAGACGTCAGGGTTGGGGTCCTCCAAGCCGACGACGACACGGCTGACACCGGCCTCAATCAGCGCGCCGATGCAGGGCGGTGTTCGCCCGTGGTGGCTACAAGGCTCGAGGGTGACGTAGGCAGTCATGCCCCGGGCGTCGTCTACCCCCTGCAAAGCCATTATTTCTGCGTGGGGCTGCCCCGCTGGTTGGGTAAAACCGGTAGCAACAATCGTATCCTGGTGCGCCAGTACGCAACCCACAGCAGGGTTCGGTGCTGACCAAAAACGGCCGTGGCGGCCTATCTCAATCGCATGCTCCATCAACACGCGATCGCGCTCGCGACTCATGGACTGGCGCCGCTAGGGGGCTCTGCCTCAAGGGATTCGATTGCATCTCGGAACTCCGCGAGGTCCTGAAAGCTGCGGTAAACCGAGGCAAAGCGCACATAGGCCACATGATCCAGCATTTTGAGCGAATCCATCACCAACTCACCGACCTGCAGCGACTGCACCTCTCTCTCACCGGTGGCGCGCAATCGATGTTTAATTTGATCTATCTCCGCCTCGATACTCTCAACAGAAACAGGTCTCTTCTCCAGAGCGCGCAATAATCCGGATCGCAACTTTTCTTCATCGAAGGGTTCGCGACTGCCGTCTTGCTTAATCACGCGCGGCAACACCAGTTCCGCCGCCTCATAGGTGGTAAAGCGCTCTGTACAACTCAGGCACTCTCTGCGACGACGCACCTGAGCGCCCTCGGCAACGAGCCGAGAATCAATCACCTTGGTTTCGTCGGTGCTACAAAAGGGACAGTGCATGATCGTCAGCTTCGGCTCGAGGCAATCGGTTTGTTAGCGCGCGTAAACTGGCATGGCAGCGCAGAGCGCCTTTACCTGATCTCTGATCCCGGGGATCACCTGCTCAGAAGTACCCGCTTCTAATGACGCCAAGACATCGCATATCCAGCCCGTCAGCTGTTCGGTTTCTGCTTCGCCAAACCCCCTGGTGGTAATGGCGGGGGTACCAAGACGCAAGCCGGAGGTGACAAAGGGTGACCGTGGATCGTTGGGGACGGCGTTTTTGTTAACGGTGATATAAGCCTCACCCAGCGCCGCGTCAGCATCCTTGCCCGTGTAATCCTTGCCAATCAAATCCAGCAACATCAGATGATTGTCTGTGCCTCCGGAAACAATTTTATGTCCCCGCGCCATAAAAGTTGCCGCCATCGCCTGGGCGTTGCGGATAACCTGCTTCTGATAATCAATAAACTCCGGCGCCATCGCTTCCTTGAACGCAACCGCCTTGGCAGCAATCACGTGCATTAAGGGCCCGCCCTGAGCACCCGGGAAAATCGCAGAATTAAATTGCTTTTCCAGGGCTTCATTGGCCTTCGCCAGAATCAGCCCGGACCGTGGTCCTCGCAAGGTTTTGTGGGTGGTAGTGGTCACAACGTCGGCAAAGGGAATGGGGCTGGGGTAAACCCCGGCCGCGACCAGCCCGGCAACGTGGGCCATATCTACCAATAAATAAGCACCCACCTCATCGGCGATCTCACGGAACTTCGCCCAATCAAGGGTGCGACTGTAGGCGGAGAATCCACCAATAATCATCTTGGGCTTGTGCGCCAGGGCTAGTGCTCTCACCGCCTCGTAATCAATCAAGCCCGTCTGTGGGTCGATGCCATACTGCACCGCGTTGTAAATCTTTCCGGAAAAATTGACCGCCGCCCCGTGGGTTAAATGACCCCCATCGGCGAGGCTCATGCCAAGCACGGTGTCCCCCGGCTTGAGCAACGCCTGAAACACCGCGATATTGGCGCTAGAGCCTGAGTGAGGCTGCACATTGGCAAAATCGGCACCAAACAGGCGCTTGGCGCGCTCAATGGCGAGGGTCTCCGCCTGATCGACAAACTCGCAACCGCCATAGTAGCGCTTACCCGGATAGCCCTCAGCGTACTTGTTGGTGAGTACGGAGCCCTGGGCTTCCAACACGCGCGGGCTGCAATAATTCTCCGAAGCGATCAGCTCGATGTGCTCCTCTTGCCGCACTGTCTCGGCGTGCATGGCCGCCCAGAGTTCCGCATCAAATGCTTCGATCGTCTGTGCGTCGCGGTCGAGGTACTGGGAAAGATGGGTTGCGGCGTGGTTCATTTTGCTGTCCTAATCGGGGGCGCCATACTCAGAGGGCGGCGTGGAACGGAAGCGAAATGGTAGCCGAACGGCGGGCCGACGTCAGGCATTTATCCGATAAACACTACGTCTGTTTGCGATTAAGCGTTTACGATAGCCGAGTTATTGGTCAGGAGTACTGCGGTGCAGATGCTTGAACGTTTATTTTTAAACAAACCACAACAAGACGCCCCGTCGTGACCGATTGTGTACAGGTAGGCTGGCGCGAGTGGATTACGCTCCCAGACTTGGCGGTCCCGTGGATCAAGGCCAAAGTCGACACCGGCGCGCGCACAAGCGCGCTGAACGCACAGGACATACAACCCTTCGAGCGGGATGCGCTACCGTGGGTCAGCTTTCGTCTCCGACCCTCATCCGCCGGTGATCAATCAATTACCTGCGAAATGCCGATCCATGAATTTCGTAATGTCACCGACTCTGGAGGCAGTACCGAGCGCAGACCCGTCATTCGTACCCAAGTAAAAATTGGTACGCTGCAATCAATTATCGACATCACGCTAACGGATCGCAGTACAATGCGGTTTTCCATGTTACTCGGTCGAACCGCGCTTCCCGCAGACGCGTCGGTGTGGCCGCGACGTTCTTTTCTACTGGGCGGCAACCGATTCGCCCCGCCGGAAACACAATGAACATAGGCATTTTATCCCGAAACCCCAAGCTCTACAGCACCTCACGATTGCTTGAGGAAGCGGTTGCCTCCGGGCACGAGTGCCGGGTTATCGACACGCTCAAGTGTTACATGGATATCAGTTCGTCAAAACCGGCGATATGGTATCGCGGTAACCAGCTTGACCACCTCGACGCAATCATTCCTCGCATTGGTGCCTCTGTTACCAACTATGGCACCGCTGTGATTCGCCAATTTGAAATGATGGACACCTACGCGCTGGTCGGGTCGATTCCGCTCGGGCGGTCTCGATCAAAATTACGAGCGCTGCAATTGCTCTCCAAAAAAGGACTGGGCATGCCCGCGACCGGCTTCGCCCACGATATCTCCAATACCCGACAGCTGATCAAACTGGTGGGCGGGGCGCCCGTGGTGGTGAAGTTGCTCGAGGGAACACAGGGGCGCGGCGTCGTGCTGGCAGAGACAGCAAAAGCCGCCGAGTCGGTGATCGATGCGTTCAAAGAGCTCGGGGCCGACTTCTTGGTACAGGAATTTATCAAGGAGGCCGGGGGCTCGGATGTGCGCTGCTTTGTCATTGGCAATCGCGTAGTGGCAGCGATGGAAAGAACCTCTGCGGCGGGCGAATTTCGCTCGAACCTGCATCGAGGCGGCAGCGCCAAACTCACGAAGCTCAGCACCGTAGAGCGGCGTACCGCGATCAAAGCGGCCCAGACCATGGGCCTCAATGTGGCCGGCGTGGACATTTTGCGATCAGATCGCGGCCCGCTGGTCATGGAAGTCAACTCCTCGCCCGGGCTCAAGGGGATCGAAGAAGCAACGGGCGTCAATGTCGCCGGGAAGATCATCAAATTCATCGAGTCCCACGTACATACCGGGAAGTCTCAGCGTCGCATCAAGGGGTAGCGGCATGGTGGGCAACAACACCCGCGTCACCGAATTGGCGACGCACTTCAAGATTGGCGGCGCTGTCATCGCCCCTGGCGAATCCAGAACCGTTGAAATTCCCGTAGCCCCCACCTACGCACACGACGATCTGGCTATATCAGTCCATGTTGTCCACGGTAAGCGCGCGGGACCCGCCCTCTTCGTCTGCGCCGCCATTCATGGCGACGAGATCAACGGCATCGAAATTATTCGTCGTCTCATCAAGCGCATCGATGTCCGCAAGCTACGCGGGACGCTGTTGGCGATCCCCATTGTGAATGTCTACGGTGTGATTTCTCACTCCCGCTATTTACCCGACGGGCGAGACCTCAACCGAAGCTTCCCCGGTTCCGCTACCGGATCGCTCACGGGTCGGGTCGCACATACCTTCATGCAGGAGATCGTTGCCCACTGCACCCATGGCATCGATTTACACACGGGCGGCAGACATCGTAGCAACTTCCCGCAAATTCGCGCTGAGCTGAATGACCCTACCGTGCGCGCCATGACCGAGGCCTTCGGCGCGCCACTGGTCATTAATTCGGCGGTGCGCGATGGCTCTCTGCGGCAATGCGCGACCGAACTCGGTGTGCCGGTTATCCTCTATGAGAGCTGTGAAGCCCTGCGCTTTGACGAAGTTCATATTCGCGCTGGCGTCAAAGGCGTGGTCAACGTCATGCGCCATCTGGGTATGTTGCGAAAAAGCCGCGCAAAGCAGCGGCACGCACCCATTTTCAGCAGACACACCCAATGGCTGAGGGCGCCCGCCAGCGGCATACATCGCATGCTGGTCCCATTGGGCGCTCAAGTCAGCGAAGATCAGGTGATCGGCTTAATCGCGGATCCATTGGGCATCGAGGAAACCGAGGTCAGAGCACCGGTCGCCGGCGTCATCATCGGACGATCCAATCTGCCGCTTGTGTATGCGGGAGACGCCCTGTTCCACATTGCCGATATGCACGAAGAAGCCGTATTTGAAGTCGAATCATTCCATGAACAATTAATGCCCTCGGACTATCAGCCCGCGGAAGATGACCCCAGCAGCGCACCCATCGCCCTCTAAACGCGCCGGATTCCAGCGATTGGAAATCGCACTGCAGACACCGGTGCAGTATGGGATGGGGAAATCATCAGCAATTCGATAGAATGCGCGCGGCTGTGAAGGGTCTCCGACGAGGCCTTGAGATGCTGCCACTGCAATGCACCCGCCGAACCCTAGAAAATTACCCGACACAGACGAGGAAAAGCCGGTAATGACGAAGAAGTACATGACCTTCAAGCACTGGAAAACCGACGAGGTGAAAACCATTGAATTCCGTGAAGCTGATGTACCCGTGAACCCAGGGAGTGAGCGACTTGTTGTCTGGAACGAAACCGAGCAAAAGCTGGAGGACGTTATTAAGTCCACCATTGTAGAGATCCGAGAGGAATAACCTGTCAAACCCGCGCAATCGGCATTAGGTGCGGAGGTCTTTCATTCAGTACACTCGCCTGCGGTAGCGACTTCACCATGCCCGGAGCGGGCACTTTTGACACCCCGTAAGTAACGATTTTAGGGAGCCAGATCGTGGCGCAATACGTCTACACCATGAACCGCGTGGGAAAAATTGTCCCCCCGAAAAAAGAAATTCTGAAAGACATCTCCCTGTCGTTCTTTCCAGGCGCGAAAATAGGCGTGCTCGGCCTAAACGGTGCCGGCAAGTCCACCTTGCTGAAAATCATGGCCGGGATCGACACAGATATTCTGGGCGAGGCGCGCCCACAGCCAGACATCAAGATAGGTTACTTGGCGCAGGAGCCGCAGCTCAATCCTGATAAAACCGTGCGGGGCAATGTGGAAGAAGGGGTGCAGGACGCCATCGACGCGCTGGCAGGGCTCGAAAAAATTTACGCTGACTATGCGGAGCCCGACGCCGATTTTGATGCGCTGGCCAAGGAGCAGGCTCGCCTCGAGGACATTATTCAGGCCAAGGATGCACATAATCTCGATACCCGGCTTGAAATCGCCGCCAACGCACTGCGACTTCCCCCGTGGGATGCCGATGTAGACACCCTCTCGGGTGGAGAGAAGCGCCGCGTCGCGCTGGCGCGTCTGTTGCTCTCAGAACCCGATATGTTGCTGTTGGACGAGCCCACAAACCACCTTGATGCAGAGTCTGTCGCCTGGCTGGAGCATTTTCTCGAAGATTTTCCGGGCACGGTCGTGGCGATAACCCACGACCGATACTTCCTCGACAATGCCGCTGGCTGGATATTAGAGCTCGACCGCGGTCGCGGCATCCCCTACGAGGGCAACTACTCCACCTGGCTGGAAACCAAGGAAAAAAGACTGGAGCAAGAGCAGCGTCAAGAGGCGTCGCATCAGAAAGCCATCAAGGCCGAACTGGAATGGGTTCGCTCCAACCCCAAAGGCCGGCAGGCCAAGAACAAAGCCCGATTACAGCGCTTTGAGGAACTCAACTCTCAGGAATTTCAGACCCG
>Ga0255766_10000465_pt1 | contig 36572 bp, 35 predicted proteins | sample 071ome_23_FD_179966 | JGI IMG/M metagenome (GOLD analysis project Ga0255766, IMG submission 179966) | Coastal salt marsh microbial communities from the Groves Creek Marsh, Skidaway Island, Georgia - 071403BT metaG (version 2) | ecosystem: Environmental > Aquatic > Marine > Intertidal zone >...
GGCCTTCAGTCCCGGCCTGTGCATGACCCTATCCATGACCCTGGGCATCAGTATCGGGGTGCGTCGTGCCCTGTGGATGATGGTGGGGGAACTGGCCGGCATCGTGGTGGTGGGTGTCTGTGCCATTGGCGGGGTCGCGGCCCTGATGCTGGCCACACCGGGGCTGTTCACGGTGCTGAAATTTGCCGCCGCGGCTTACCTGCTGTGGTCGGCCCTGCGCACCTGGCGGGCCTCGGCCACGATTGCCATGACCACCAGAGGCGTTGGCCTGTCCGAACGCCAGCTCATGGCCCAGGGCTTTGTCACCGCTACCTCGAATCCCAAGGGCTGGATTTTTGATGCCTCCCTGCTGCCGCCCTTCATCAATCCCGACCAGGCCATTTTGCCCCAGGCAGTGATGCTGTTAACCGTAATTGTGATCATCGAATTCATCTGCCTGCTGATCTATGCCAGTGGCGGCCGTGCCCTGATGGAACTGCTGACCCGACGCGGCCTGGATCACTGGTTGAACCATATCTCCGCCAGCATGATGGTGGGCGTTGCCGTATGGCTGATACTATTCTGAATCCTGGTGCCTGGCATCCCTATTAATTGGCAACACCATGACCTTCAAGGCAATACCCAGCTGCGGTATCTCAACTTGGGCCTGTGGGCACTGACCGCAATTCTGTGGATTGTGTTCAGCTTCTTCAATCCCTATGCCTATGCCGGCTCCATCATTTACTTTGGCTGGCTCAAGATTGTCATCAGCAGCGCAGGCGTGGTGTTCTCTTACTTGCAACGGCCGCTGGTGCTTCTGTGGCTGGCGATCATTTCGTTATTGCCCACCGGGCTTTACCTGATGCTGACACCAGGCCTGTTCCAATGGATCGGGGTGCTCAACCTCGCGTGTATCGTCAGTGCTTTCATCACCCGCAGGGTGGATAAGACCAACCTACAAAAAACCGATGTCTCCTGAACCCGTTTGATCCTGGTCATCCATCGTTCAGTTAGCCAGGCTCTTGTCTTGTCCTGCCCGGCAGCACGCCCTACCCTTGGTGACAGATTCAACAGTACAACAAGGAGCTTCCCATAAAATGCAACATAGGTACTGCCGACCGAATCGTAAGGATCATTGACGGCCTGGTGATCATTGGGCTGGGCGTTGTGTCCGGCTCCTGGTGGGGCGCCGTCGGTCTGGTGCCGCTTTTAATCGCCTCCCTGCGCTGGTGCCCCCTGTATATCCCCATGGGTCTTTCCACGGCGGGTAAGCAGGAAGACTAAGCCCTTACCTCCTTCAACAGGGTCTTTCAACAGGGACAGTGACTTTTGCAAAGCAGGTCACTGTCCCCGTATTATTGGGGTATGCGAGAACGCCCTGACGCCAAGCCCTCTTCCATCGACGGACTCTTCAACGGTTTTGCCCCAAACACCCTGTACAAGCTGGCAGATGGTACATTCTGGGTGCAGTGTGACGACCGCCAGGAACGCGGCCATGCCGAGAATCCTGCTGTTGAACTCCTGGCACTGGATGACGGCCATTTCCTGAAAGTGGCTGGCATGGACAACATGGTGCTTGTACAGCCGGTAGAAGGTGTCATTGAAAGCCAGGTGTTCGGCCGCTTCAATGGCTGGACCGGGAAGACCGTGGTCAAGCTGACCAATGGCCAGGTGTGGCAGCAGGCCCAGTTCACCAGGAAGTATGCGGTCAAATACATGCCCCCTGTCCTGATTTACCTAACAGCCTCCGGCCCGGTGATGCAGGTGGCAGGCACACGCGTTAAAGTACGGCAGATTCGCCAGGGATAATGCACTATGCTTTTTGGACGTCATCCTAGGCCATACCGATCGTTACTGTGTTACCTGTTCTTTTACAGTGCCTTCATCATCTCTCAGGCTGCCATGGGCGCCGTACCGGACAGTGTGGCGGCCATTGCCGGCACCTATGCCGGGCGCGCCTACAACGGCAATACCCTGGATCCGGTGATTACCGTGTTCAGCTTTGACAGCGAAGGCCGGTTTTCCGGCAGTTACCGGATTGAGGATGAACAGGGATCCTTTGAAGGAAGGCTGTCAGGATTGTTCCAGGAAGGGGACCGCCGCTTTTCCATGGAATGGACGGACCGGGACGGTGAAGGCTTCCTGTATATCGAATTTACACCGGATTACTCCGGTTTTGACGGCGTCTGGACCAACACAAACGGTGACAGCCAATTACCCTGGAACGGACGCCGGCAATAATGAACACGGGGACAGTGACTTTGTCTGGTAAAAAGTCACTGTCCCCTTTTTATTCATAACAACAAGAGGGAAAGACAATGCGACTGTTACATCACACCTGTATCGGCACCAATGACATGGACAAGGCCGTGGCATTCTACAAGGCCATACTTGAGCCTCTGGGTGCTACGGTTATTGGTACCGTGCCCGGCCATTCCACCATGTTCGGTACTGACGAGGGCCCGGAATTTTTCATCCTGAACCCGTCCAACGGTGAACCGGCGACCACAGCCAATGGTGGCACCTATGGTTTCAAGTCGCCAACCCGTGCCGGCGTGGATGCCTTTCATGCCAATGGCCTGGCACTAGGCGGCAGTGATGAAGGCGCGCCCGGCCCGCGGGACTTTGCCCCGAATGCCTATGCCGCCTATCTGCGGGACCCGGAAGGCAACAAGATCTGCGCGGTATGTTTTGCGGCCGAGTAAGGTTGAATCGGGGATAGAACACAGGTTTTATCCCCATTTCACCCATTCAGCGCATTCCCCCATAATTCCTGCACCTTTGTTTTTTAGGATGCCGGGCAATTGCAACAAGGTCCGGGCATGACACCGTAACGTTACATCCGCCCCGTCCAGAAGGAGTCATCATGAAAAAATCCATCCTATTCCTCGCCGCCACTGCCGCGGCCACGCTGGCAGTCGGCGCGCAGGCTCACCATGGTTTCGGCCTGTACCAGGTGGGCGATGAGGTCCAATACGAAGGTGTCATCACCGGCATGGATTTCGTGAACCCCCATTCCTACCTGTATTTCGATCGGGAAGACGAGAACGGCAACATCATCAACATGCGCTGCGAGATGCGCGCCGCTACCCTGCTGCGCCGTTCCGGCTGGTCCAAGGACATGTTCGAGGTAGGGCTGCCGGTGTCTGTGGATGCCAACCCGCACCGTGACGACCCCAGTGCCTGCTACACCGAGAACATCACCATCGGTGACCGCGAGACCATCAACCGCAACGACCAGTTCACCATTGAAAATCCGCTGGACACCAGCAACCGCTCCCTGACAGCCGCCAATGGCGACCCCAATATCAGCGGTGACTGGGCCGTGGAGCAGCTGGTACTGACCATTCCTCCGGAAGGCGGCAATGGCTCCATGGTGCCCAAACGCTACCGCGAGGATTATGCGGCAGGCAACATCAGCCTTGAAGAGATTCGTGAACGCAATCCCAGGCCCCAGCGCCCGGTGTATACCGCCCGCGGCCAGGCCGAGGCCGATGCCTTTGAGATGTGGAACCCGGATCACAACCCGCGCCTGCAGTGCCTGCCTACCAGTATCATTTATGACTGGACCTTCGACTGGCCGGTGAACCGCATCACCCAGGAAGACGACCAGGTGATCATCGATTACGGCCTGTATGCAAAACGCCGCATCATTCACCTGAACCCGGATGCCACGCCAGTCACGCCCCTGCCCAACAACACCGGGCATTCCGTTGGCCACTGGGAAGGCAACACCCTGGTGGTGGAAACCTACGGCTTTGAACCGGGTGTGCTGTCACCCCCGACACGCAACAGCAACCAGATGTACATTGTTGAGCGCTTCACCGTGGATACGGAAGATTGGGCAATCACCCGCGAATACACGGTAACTGACCCGGAATACCTGGCGGAGCCATGGACAGCCTCCGATGTGGTGTATTTGTCAGACGTGCCTTTCGAGGCCCATGAATGCCTGGAGCTGACCCCGGAATTCACCAACTGATGTATTAACAGCAAGGCTTCTTCTAATAGCGCTGGCATGTAAGTGTCAGCGCTTTTTTTTTGCGTTGGGGGAAATGGCCGTTCCAATAATCCCGGTGGTGGAGAATTCAGGAGGCCTGAGGCCTCCATGTCGGATGACGCTTCGCTCTTCCGACCTACAACGGTAAAGATACACATTGGGGTTTGGTGTCTGTGATGCCGGATGATGGCCCGATGGGCCTCTTCCAGCCAAGGATGGATTGGTAAAAATCAGGGCTTACCTGAACCGGTCACCTTTTTCCCTTTATCAGTTTTACTCATCCAGAATCAGGGGACCTGTTCTTTCGGGCTCAGGATTAATGGGAACGCCACGTCTATCCATACTCACCTGCTGGATAAACAGGTCGATCTCATCCAGCAATTCGTTCCAGAAAGGATTGAAGGCAATCCTTTCGATGAGGCCATAGCCGAGATTTTCGTCGGTGATCTCCCCGTAATAGTCACGCTCGCCATTTCTGCAGCGATCATAATTATTTGTGCCATCGCCATAGTAGTGCCCGCAGTAGCGGTACTCCCCATTGATGCCGTAATGGGGATGGTCGGGAGGTGTCATCAGGCCAAGATGCCCAAGACTCATGATGCCGTCATCAGGAAGGTTGCTGCCTACTACCCGTGTCCGGTAATAGGGCGGCAGTTCGTGCTGAGCATAGAGCAGGGTGAAACTGAGGGGGTTGGTCTGCAGGGCCATGAAGTCGAATGTGGCCTGGGTATCCACCGTCGTGTCCTGGGCGGAAGCCACCGTCATCACCGGGATATCCAGGGGATGGGACAACAGCGATTGCTGTGTCTCCTGGATAAGGTCCCAGGTTTCGGCAGCGGCGGTAAACGGAAAGGATTCATAGCGGTATACGCCCTCTTCCGGTTCCACTTCAAACCAGGCAGCGGCCGGGAACAGCTTGCCGATCTGGCTGATGCCCCCGGCATATTTTGAGGCAGAATCCACTGCCATAGCGGGGCCAAACAGGATCAGTGCATCCACATCCACGTTGCGTGTGGCCTCAAGGACAGCCAGTGTCGCCCCGGCGGAATGCCCGGACAGGTAAACCTTTCCTGCCTTTTCTGCTACCAATCGGGTGGCAAAAGCCACATCCGCCTGCCAGTCTTCCTGGTATGACACCAGCATGTCTCCCGGTCGGGAACCATGGCCATGCAGAAGGGTACCAATCACGTAAAAACAGTGGGTCTGGAAATACTCACCAAGGTAGCGCATGCTCCAGGGAGATGCAATCAGGCCATGAACCAGCACAATGCCATTGGCGTATCGACCATCGGGATTTGTTGGGCAGTCCGCGTCCGGGATCAGCTCGAAAGGCAGCAGGTTATTGATAACTTGTTCTGACGGCTCATCGATGCGCGATTCACGCAGGCGTCTTTCCGACCACTGCCAGTAGTCGTCGAACGTTGCGCCTTCGTAGCGAAAGGGTTCGAGGAAGTCTGAGGGAAAATGCGCCTGCCCGATTGACTTGCCCGTGGACAGGAATACCCCCAGTCCGGCCACACTGCCCAGCAGCACAATGACAATACCGGCGATTACCTGCAGGGGGCGCTTGAACCTGGGATTCACCTTTCTACCTCCGATCAGGTTTTCTCGAGAATGATAAAACTGTAGTTGCAGGGATTCGGACCACTGGCCTCAAAATCCTCGCGGGCTATTTCCTGCCACTGGGAGCGATCAAATTCGGGAAAGGTCGCATCTCCCTCGACATCGGCGTGTACTTCGGTGAGGTATAAGCGATCGGCCAGCGGCATGGCCTGGCGGTAAATTTCCGCCCCCCCGATAATCATGGCTTCTTCGGTTCCATCCACAATGGTCAGGTTTTCACACAGTTCTCGGGCGGCTTCCAGTGAATCCACGATCCTGACCCCCTCAAAGGACCAGTCACGGTTCCGGGTAACCACGATATTGGTGCGACCCGGTAATGGTTTACCGATGGAGTCGAAGGTTTTACGCCCCATGATGACCGGTTTGCCCAGGGTGATGCGTTTGAAATACTTCAGGTCTTCAGGCAAGTACCAGGGCAGCTGGTTGTTACGGCCGATGACCCGGTTCTGTGCCATGGCCCAGACAAGGGATATTTTCATAACCCCTCCTAGACAGAAATTGGCGCAGCGATATGTGGCTGGGCCTCGTAATCAAGGATTTCAAAATCCTCGTACTCGTATTCATACAGGCTGGGCGGCCGACGCTTGATATGCAGTTTCGGCAACGGCCCCGGTGTACGGGTGATCTGCTCCCTGGCCTGGTCAAGATGATCCAGGTACAAATGAACATCCCCGCCGGTCCAAACAAAGTCGCCCACATCCAGGTCACACTGCTGGGCCACCATGTGGGTCAGCAGGGAATAGGAAGCGATATTGAAAGGTACCCCCAGGAAGGTGTCGCAGGAACGCTGGTACAACTGGCATGATAGTTTGCCGTTTGCGACATAGAACTGGAACAGGGAGTGACAGGGCGGCAGGGCCATTTCATCCACGTAGGCCGGGTTGTAGGCCACTACGATATGCCGACGGGAATCCGGGTTGTTCTTGATGCTGTTGACCACATTATCGATCTGGTCGATAGCCTGACCATCCTTGCCGGGCCAGGAACGCCACTGAAACCCGTATACAGGACCCAGCTCACCATTTTCATCGGCCCATTCATCCCAGATACGGACATTATTGTCTTTCAGATACTTGATATTGGTATCACCGTTCAGGAACCAGAGTAGTTCAATGACAATGGAGCGAATATGCAGCTTTTTCGTCGTCAGCAGGGGAAAGCCCTCCTGCAGGTTGAAGCGCATCTGGTGGCCAAAGACAGAACGGGTACCAGTGCCAGTGCGGTCGGATTTGTCGGCGCCTTCATCGAGGATGCGCTGCATCATGTCGAGGTATTGTTTCATGGGTGTCTCTTGGTTTTTTGGTTACTGATCTTAGTTATCGTTTTTATGCTTGTGTCGTAATTTTCAATGGGGCCATTGCCGTGTTCATACCAGATTCCTTACCTGAACCGCCTGCCCTGTATCCTTGTATCCCTCTATCCCTTTTCCCCTTTACCGCTTCCTGTAAACCACTTGGCCCTGTACGCACCAAAAATAATGACCGACCCAACCAGAATCATCGGTATCGATAATTGCATCCCCTTGGTCATCCAGTCAAAGGCGACGAAGCCAATGTGGGCATCCGGTTCTCGAAAGAATTCAGCGAAGGTCCGGAACATCCCATAGCCGAGAATAAATACGCCGGTCACGGCAAATCGCGGTCGTGTTCGCGATGAAAACAACCACACAATAACAAACAGGCTAATTCCTTCCAGTGCAAACTGGTACAGCTGCGAAGGGTGCCGTGCAAGCTGCGCAGGATCCTGCGGAAAGACGATGGCCCATGGCACTCCTGCTTCCCGTCCCCACAACTCGCCGTTGATAAAATTACCCAGTCGTCCAAAGGCCAGCCCCAGGGGGGCAAGCGGCGCGACAAAATCACTGACGTCAAAGAGGGATTTCCAGCGGCTGCGGGCAAACAGCCAGACCGCCACACATACGCCAAGGAAGCCACCATGAAAGGACATGCCTCCCCGCCATATTGCGAACAGGGATAACGGGTTATCCACGAGACTGCCGAAATTGTAGAAAACCATGTAGCCAATACGACCGCCAAGGATCACACCAATGGCACTGTTGGTGATAAGGTCGGAGACATCGTTACGGCTCCAGCCGGAATCCGGCGCATCGGCCCGCCTGCCTCCAAGCCACCAGGCAGCGGCAAAACCGGCAATGTAGGTTAGCGCATACCAGTGTATCTGCAAGGGGCCCAGTGAGAGGGCAACAGGATCTATCTGTGGAAATTGCAGCATGGACTAGTGATTCAAGCGGGAAAAACAGTAACAGGAAGTATAGCCTTTTTACCCATGGAGTTTTATGTATATAAGGAAGTTTTGGGAACGGCTGTCCGCCTTGAGCTTTCAGCCTTTAGCCTTCAGCTATTTCTGGATGTCCGCAGCAGACGCTCAACGCCAGCGTTGTAAAGCTCGATATCCACAAGTGCCTTGACGGCCTCGGTATCTTCTTCGTCCAGTACTTTATCCAGCAGTTCCTGGGCCTGCTCGTAGGTGACATTACGGATCACGGACTTGACCTTGAGCAGGCTGGTCGCGCTCATGGACAGCATGTCATACCCCATGGCCATCAATAGTACTGCAGCACCCGGGTTGCCCGCCATCTCGCCACAGACACTGGCCTTGAGCTCCACTTCATGGACCTCTTCGGCAATATGCTTCAGAGCATGCAGTACAGCCGGATGGAAAGTCGAATAGATTCCCGATACACGCGGGTTGTTACGATCAACGGCCAGCAGGTACTGACTGAGATCATTGGACCCGACAGAGATGAAATCGATACGCTCGGCCAGGGAATGCACCATGTACATCATGCCCGGGATTTCAATCATGGCGCCTATTTTAGGCTTGACCACCTCGAGCCCCTCTTCCAGCAGCTCCTGGTAAGCCCGGTTGATCAGGTGAACCGAGTAATCCACTTCGTTCATGTTGCTGATCATGGGTAGCATGATCTGCAGGTTATCCAGGCCTACGCTGGCTTTCATCATGGCCCTGACCTGGGCAATGAAGATTTCCGGGTGGTCCATGCTGACACGAATACCACGCCAGCCCAGGAACGGGTTTTCCTCCTTGATCGGAAAATAGGGCAGCGGTTTGTCACCACCGATATCCAGCGTACGCATGTTCACTGTTTTCGGGTGAAAAGCCTCCAGCTGCTGGCGATAGATTTCAGTCTGTTCCCGCTCTGTCGGAAAACGGTCACGGAGCAGGAAAGGTACTTCCGTACGAAAAAGGCCAATACCTTCTGCGCCGCGTTCAATGGAACGCAGGACATCCGTCATGAGACCGGTATTTACCCAGAGCTCCAGGCGATGACCGTCCAGGGTCTCGCAGGGCAGGTCCTTTATCGTTGCCAAACCTTCCGTGAGCTGCTCCTCTTCACGCACAATTTCCATGTAGCGTTCGCGCAGTTCGTCAGACGGGTTACTGTAGACTCGGCCGTTATACCCATCGACTATAATTTCCTTGCCGTCGAGTTCCGAAAACGGCAGATCCTGTATGCCCATGGCCGAGGGAATCCCCATAGCCCGGGCAAGGATGGCTACATGGGAGTGACCCGAGCCTTTGGCCGAGACGATGCCGGCGAGTTTGTCTTTCGGCACTTCTGCCAGCATCGCCGCTGAAAGCTCTTCGCTGACCAGGACACAGCGGTCGGGATATTCCATTTCCTTCTGTTGTTTATCCTGAAGATAGAACAGGACGCGGGAACACAGGTCCTTGATATCCGTCGCTCTTTCCCGCAGGTAATTGTCATCCATGGACTCTAGGTTACTCACGTGATCCCGGGCGACACGAGCGAGGGCGCCCTGGGCCCAACTGCCCTCCTTGATATAGGCAATAACCTCAACACCCAGGGCATGATCGCTGAGCATGTGAAGATAGGCATCAAACAGCTCACGTTCTTCGGGTCGCAGCTGCCCTTTCACTTTCATTTTCAGTTCACTGATATCAATGCGAACCTGGTTAAGGCACTCATTGAAAAAGGCAATTTCCTTATCGACATCTTCCACTTTACGGCTGGGTATCGCGTTGATGTCCGCGGGAGGAAAGACTGTCACGGCCTCTGCGATGACAACACCCGGCGCACCCGGGACCCCTTCGAAACTTGTATCCGTGGTTTTCATGCCCATCGGGCTGTGACCGGTGATAGCTCCTCGCGCCTCTTCATTGGCAATGATGCCCGCCAACTGCGCAGACAGTGTAATGAGGAACGCTTCCTCTTCCGCATCAAAGGCCCGGACTTCTCCCTGTTGTACTACCAGAACACCAAGGACTTCACGGTGGTGAATGACGGGCACGCCCAGGAATGACTCAAACTCCTCCTCCCGGGTTTCCGGAATATAGAAATAGCGGGGATGGGATGAGGCATTTTCAAGATTGACCGGTTCCGCACGCTGGGCCACCAGGCCAACCAGTCCTTCTTCAGGGGCCAGGCTGGCCTTGCCGACCGAACCCTGATCCAGACCCTTGGTGGCCATGAGCACATAACGGTCGGTATTGTGATCAAACAGATAGACCGAACAGACAAGGGTGTCCATGGCTTTCTGCACTCTCCGGACAATAATCTCCAGTGAGGCTGTCAGGTCTCTGGCCTCATTCACTTCCTGGATAATACTGCGGAGAATTTCTAGCATAAGTGTATTGTCTAGCCCCGGGAGGCTGTCTGTTCACTTCCTTTCTGGTCGCCATCACTGGTATCAGCGAGCGCATCCTTGAAAGGCTTGATGAGTTCTTCCAGAGCCATGCGGTAGACCTTGCGCTTGAAAGAAACCACCTTGTTTACGGGATACCAGTAATTCACCCACCGGCAATGATCGAATTCCGGTTTATCCCCCTTGTCAAAACGAATCTTTTTCCGATCACCCAGCAAGCGCAGCAGAAACCATTTCTGTTTCTGCCCAATACATACCGGGTGGGAGTTATACCTGATCAGATGCTTGGGCAAGCGATAACGGAGCCATCTGTCGGTACAGGCGACAATCTCCACGTCATGGGGTTCAAGGCCCACTTCCTCATGCAATTCACGCAATACCGCATCTTCAGCAGACTCATTGCGCTGCACCCCGCCCTGGGGAAATTGCCACGCATCCTGACCCACCCGCTTTGCCCAAAGCAGCTTGCCATTGTCATTGAAAATTATGATGCCCACATTGGGCCTGAAACCGTCGGAATCTATCACGCTCTTTTACCGGCCGGTAATGCGCATCCCGTCTACACAGGATACTCCGGCACTCCATAAGGGTTAAACATTTACAGGGACTGCCACAGTGGCAGTAAGACTGCTGGTCAGTCGCAACTTTCCCTGTATTCCTCGGCACTGAGAAGCTCCTTGAGCTCCTCCTCATTTTTCATGCGGATCTTGAACATCCAGCCATCGTCATAAGGCGAGGAATTGATGGTCTCCGGAGCATCATCGAGCTGTGAATTTACAGCCACGACTTCACCTGAAACAGGTGCATAGATATCCGAAGCGGTTTTGACGGATTCAACAACGCTGATTTCATCTCGGGCCGATACCTCGGTATTTACCTCTGGCAAATCGACAAAGACCACATCACCCAGTTCGCTCTGGGCAAAGTCGCTGATTCCAACTGTAGCAATACCATCTTCCCCGGCTTTCACCCATTCATGGGAAGAGGCGTAATACAAATCTTCTGGTGTTTCACTCACGTGCAATTCCTCTATTTCACCGACTGTCCTTGTCAGGCCTGCTTTGCCGGTCATGATTGTCTCAATCTCCAGACCGTCAAAATGACATTGCTTCATATTATGATCGATGGGGGCATCCTGCAAGGCGGAAATAACAAAGCAACTATCCCGTGTGGTGTCCTCTGGCACTGCGTATAAGCAGCCACACAGGCACCAGACCAACGGCAATCAGGGTAAGGGCGGGCAAAGCGGCCCGCTCCCACTGACCTTCGGCTGTCATGGTGTAAATCCGGACCGCCAGCGTATCCCATCCAAAAGGACGCATGATCAAAGTTGCAGGCATCTCCTTCATAACGTCCACGAAAACGATGGTAAATGCTGTGATCAGGCCAGGTTTGAGCAATGGAATATAGATTTGACGTAATAGTCGGCCGGGGCCCGCACCCAGGCTGCGCGCCGCGTCGATGACGGATGGTCTGACCTGTTCAAGCCCGGAATCTACAGGGGCCCAGGCAACCGCCAGAAAACGGCAGCAGTAGGCCGCTATCAGGGCAATCACCGACCCCGTGAGCAGTGTACCCAGGCTCCGGTCAATAAGCGTGAATCCGAGCATAATACCTACCGCGAGCACGGACCCTGGCAAGGCATAGCCCAGAGTGGCCAGCCGGATGGACAGGGCTGTCCAGCGTCTGGCCAGCATGGAACCTGGCAGGCGTTTAACGAAAGCAAGTATCAGGGCAATACTGACTGCGGCAACGCCCGCGATAGCACCAAGACCCAGTGTATGCCCCAAAAAACCAAAATAGCGGTTATCAAGCTCACTGAAGCCCGTCTCCAGCATCCAGGACAACAGTTGCGCTGATGGCAGCAGAAAAGCCAGGGTGAGTACAATGGAACAGAAACAGGTCGCCGCGATAGCCTGGCTGCCCGATAAACGGTAGCTGGATCTTGTCTGGGCTCCACCATCCTGGGTATAGCGGGCACGATCCCTAGACTGTCTCTCAAGAACCAGGGTTACTCCCACGAACAGCAGCAACAGGGAAGCCAGTTGTGCCGCCACCGTCAGGTTAAACAATCCGTACCAGGCGTTGTAAATTGCCGTAGTGAAAGTGTCATAGTTAAAAACGGAAACAGCACCAAAATCTGCGAGGGTTTCCATCAGCGCCAGGGCCAGACCAGCAACGATTGCCGGCCTGGCAACCGGAATAGCGACCCTGAAAAAGGCCTGCCCCCGACTCAGCCCCAGCAGACGACCCGCATCCATGAGCTTGCGCCCCTGGTTGAGGAAGGCGCTGCGGGCAAGCATATAAACATAAGGATACAGCACCAGGGTGAGTATAAGGATCACTCCGCCTGCACCCTGGACATCAGGAAACCAGACATCCGGTCCAAACTGCTGCCTGAAAAAAGTCTGCACAGGTCCGGAATAATTCATGAGACCAAGAAATACAAAGGCCATAACATAGCCGGGAATGGCCAGGGGCAGCATCAGGGACCATTCAAAAAAACGCTTTCCCGGGAACTCACAGATAGTCGTCAGCCAGGCCAGGGTGACGCCCAGCAGGGTAACCCCTGTACCGACGCCAAGGATCAGGAAAAGGGTATTGAGTGCCAGTCGATCCAGTTTGGTATCAAACAGGTGCTGCCAGATATCCTGCTCACCGGTGCCGATAGTACCCCACTGAAGAAGGATGATAAGCAGGGGGAATATCACGATACCCGCCGCCATGAATGCCAGGGCACGCCAGAGCCAGCCTTCCGAAAACAATCGGTTCATGGGAGAACCCGCAGGCTGCTACAACAGGCAGTTACCATAGCCCTGGAGTCAACGATAGTCAGCGCGGTCCATCAGCATGACCGCCTCTGACTGCAGTCGACCCGCTGCTTCAACATTCAGCGTGTCCTGTCTGAACTCCCCCCAGGAGGCGACAAGCTCCACCGGTGCTATGGCCGGATTGGCCGGATACTCCAGATTCAACTCTGAAAACAGGGTCTGGGGCTCAGCCGATGAAAGCCATTCTATCAGGCGAACAGCTCCTGCCCTGTTTTTGGCATACCTGGTAACACCGGCCCCGGAAATATTTACGTGCACACCACTGGATTCCTGGTTTGCCCAGAACAGGCCTACCGGAATATCGGGGTTCTGTTGCTGGAGTTGTCCAAGGTAGTAGGTATTTACTATACCCACATCACACTGGCCTGCAGCGATGGCTTCAATGAGCAGGGCATCACTGCTGAATACACGGGTGGCCAGGTTATTGACCCAGCCTTCCACAACTTTCTGCGTGGCTTCCTTGCCAAGTCGCTCAATCATGGTCGCGACAAGGGACATATTATAGACCTTCCGGGAAGTCCGCAGACAAAGACGTCCCTGCCATCGTGGGTCGGCCAATGCGGCATAGGTTGACAGGTTAGCAGGATCAACACGCTCCGTTGAGTAGACAATGGTGCGAGCCCGCACTGACAGCCCAAACCAGCGTCCTTCAGGGTCGCGCAAATGCTCTGGAATATTCCTGGCCAGGACATCTGACTCAACAGGTGCCAGGAGTCCCTTTTCAGCCGCAGACCACAGGTTACCAGCATCAACGGTATACAGTATGTCAGCAAAGGTCTGCTGTCCTTCAGCCTGGAGACGCGCGATAAGCGGGCCATCTTCACCTGTCTGGTACTGGACCTCTATACCGGTTTCCGCCGTAAAGCGATCGAACAGGGGCTTGATCAGATGTTCCTGGCGGGACGAGTATACGATTACCGGTCCGTCAACGGCTTCTTCTGTCGCGACAGCATTCGCGCCCTGAACGGCTTCAGCAGAGCCTACCTCTGCTGAAGGGGCGTTGGCAGACTGGTCTGAACAGGCACCGAGGATGCCGGTCAGCAGGATGGCAATAATTGATCTGGTCATTCTGGGCATATCTGTTTCCTTAAGAGGCGCAAATGATAATTATTATCATTTGATTGCGCAAGCCTAAGTGTATGAATTCACGAATATTTCATAATGCGTGATGAAGCAGGCCCTCAGATTCCCATTGCCTGGCGCATGAGGCGGGCCTTCAGCATGGGCAGGTTGTCTGTCAGATCCAGCCCGGCATTTCTCAACCAGCGAATAGTCAGGTCTTCAGAGCCAAACAGCCGCTTAAATCCCTCCATCGCCGCCATCATGCCAAGGTTATGTCCCTTGCGTTTGCGCTGGTAACGACTGAGCACCTGGTGAGATGAAAAGTCTTCGTTGTTGGCAACGGCCTGTTGTATCACCTGCGCCAATGCCAGAACATCGGCGAATCCGAGATTTACACCCTGTCCTGCCAGCGGGTGAATGGTATGGGCAGCATCTCCCACCAGGGCCACGTTTGACTGGACATAATCTGTAGCATGACGCTGCCACAACGGAAATGACAGGCGCCTGGCTGAGGACACCGGTGCACCCAGGCGGCTTTCAAAAGCCTTGCCCAAGGCCTGGTTAAACGCATCTTCATCCAGACCCATGACACCCTCTGCTGTCTCTGTGACACAGGACCAGACAATAGAACAGTATCGCTGTTCCACCGGTTCCCGACCTGGTACATGCAGGGGCAGGAAAGCCAGGGGGCCAGTGGGCATAAAGCGCTGCCAGGCCGTGTATTCGTGGGGTTTCTCGGTCTCCACAGTGGTGACAATAGCCTTGTGGCCGTAATCCCATCGTCTCATGGCGAATCCGCTCTGTTCACGCACAAGGGAATTGGCCCCATCAGCTCCCACCAGTAACCTTGATGCTATGGTACTGCCATCAGACAGGGTCAGCAAAACAGGCAAAACATCCGTGGTGCTGCGATCTATTTCAATGCTGTCAATGGATTTACCGGTAACCAGTGCCAGGCCGGAATGGGACACTGCTCGGGCAAACAGTGCAGCCGTTACAAGCCGGTTCTCAACGATAAAACCCAGGGCCTGTTCGTGCAGGTCGTCTGCCGAAAAATGGATGCTTCCCGTACCATCGCCATCCCAGACATGCATGGACTGATAAGGGCACACCCTGGCAGAAGCAATAGCATCCCAGGCACCGAAATCATCAAGCATCTGTTGGCTGACCACTGTGAGTGCACTGACACGCGGATCAAAGTCGGGTTTAGCAGATTCCGCGATTAATTCATCAACAGTGAATACTTCCTTACTCGCATCAACCAGAACTACCTGCAGTCCGGTTGCCGAAAGGGCACACGCCATGGCAAGCCCGACAGGGCCACCACCGGCAATAACAATGTCTGACTCCAATGTTGCTGTTTCCTGGTTCACTGTACTCATATCTACTTGGAATGGGGTGGAATTATGCGGTATTCCTGCACATAAATTAACCGCTGACAGGCGATTTCTGGTAAAGTGCACGCCTCTTTTGATTTGTGCCAAATAATCCAGATTAATCGCAGGACACAGTAACAACCGTGACCGTAAAATTCATATCCAGCTCAAAACTGCCTACGGAATTTGGCGAATTCCAGATTCACGCCTTTGAAGACTCCCGCGAAAACAAGGAACACATTGCGCTGGTTTACGGCGATGTCGCTGCCAGTGACCAAGCCGTCCTGTGCAGAATTCATTCCGAATGCCTCACTGGAGATGCCATGTTCAGCCTGCGCTGCGATTGTGGTTCACAACTGCGTGAGGCCATGCACCGGGTTGCGACCCGTGGTTGTGGTGTCATTCTTTACCTGCGCCAGGAAGGCAGGAATATTGGCCTGGGTAACAAGATTCGTGCCTACCACCTGCAGGATGAAGGCGCTGATACCGTTGAGGCAAACCAGGCACTGGGGTTTGACGCTGATGAACGGCAATACAACATGTGCCTGCCCATGCTGGAGCAACTTGGTGTCAAGGCTCTCGACCTGATGACCAATAACCCACTGAAAGTGGATGCGCTAAGAAAGCTTGGAATATCAGTCAACCGTATTCCGATCATTACGGGCGAGAATTCCCACAATGAAGCCTACCTGGCCACCAAGCGAAGCAAACTCGGGCATATCCCCCACTAACGCCAGCCTATACAGCCAAAGTCAGTAGTCTTTCTGAAGCGGGTGGCTCAGCCCCCCACTTCCAGTTTTTGATTCAATGCCCTGATGAACATGCGTATGCGGTTGGCATTAACACCAATGTCACTGCGGCCAACCCGGGATTTACTGCGCATATCAAAAACCGTGGATCCAGCACCCCCTGGTTGCAGGCGAATAACAACGTCATCCTTGAAACCAAACCACTGTGTTTCTGCGGTTGCCTCGATGCGCCCTTCTTCCAGGTTGGCATCGACAAGCTCCCAGCCCATCTCCTCTACCAGTTCCACCACTACCTCAAAAACATCTTCCGGGAACTGGACGTAAACAACAGACATAATGTCCGGATAAAACTCACGCTGTAATTCAGGGGTCTCACCACCAAGGTATTCGGCAGGATTAGGTGCATCAGCACGAAGGGGTGCTACGGCGACAAATCGAGGCGGGTTATCGATATTGGTCGTAATATCATGAATCGGTGGTACCTGCTGGGCTACTTGCTGCTGCCGGTAAGGCAGGTAAAATGCAGTGAGTCCGGCCAGTGCCGAAATAAAAAGTACCAGCAGTTGTATTCCCGCTGGTCGTTTCCAGGCGGTATAAAATGTGGCCAGTCCGACACTCGTAATACCGGCATAAGCTGACCACCTCAGGAGATTGAACGCCTGTCCCAGCTCAAAGGAACCGCTTTTATAACCGGTTGCAGAGAGAAACAGAACGGCGAGGGAGACAAACCCAAGCAGCATGACAATGGGATAAATAACTCTGTTCATGAAGTGCCTATAAAATGCCCGTTGAAAAGATCATATCAGGACTTGTCGGAGAGAAGAAACACTTTCCCGAGGCCCAACTTTGACAGAAGTGACAGATTGACATGCGTATTCCAAGAATCTACCTGGACCTGCCCTTACACCCGAATACTGAAGTTCCACTGGATGAGCGAAGCGCCCATTACCTGGGCAAGGTCCTGCGCATGAAAGCCGGTATGGCCCTGACCTTGTTCAATGGTCGTGGGGCAGAATGCTCCGGAGAACTCGTATCCCTTGAAAAACGCCGTGGAATCATCAGGTTGAAAGACGCCACAACACCTGCAAGTGAATCCCGTCTTCACACTATCCTGGGTATCGGCATTTCCAGGGGTGAAAGGATGGATTACGTTGTCCAGAAAAGCACCGAGATGGGTGTGAATGTAATACAACCGCTATTCACTGAATTTTGTGAGGTCAAGCTGGATGAAAAGCGGGGAGAAAAGCGGCGGCAGCATTGGCAGCAGGTAGGAATCAGCGCGGCTGAACAAAGCGGAAGAGTACTAATACCTGAGGTTTTACCCCCGGTCTCTGCAGGGTCATGGATCAAATCCCTGGCGTGCGAGCGAAAATATCTGCTGGATCAGGAGCAATCGGGGGAACTGGCCAGGGAGCCGGTTCCGGAACAGATCGCCCTTTTCATAGGCCCGGAAGGCGGCATGTCCGACAACGAAAAAGCCCTTGCTGTCAGCAAGGGCTTCATCGGTTTGAATCTGGGACCCAGAACGTTGAGAACAGAAACCGCTCCCGTGGCGGCGCTGAGCCTGTTTCAGTATTTGTGGGGAAATTAAAGCGCGTCTGCTCCGGATTCCCCAGTACGTATCCTGATCACCTGTTCAAGCGAAGAAACAAAAATCTTGCCGTCACCAATCTTGCCGGTATTAGCCGCCTTGCTGAGCACTTCTATCACCTGCTCTGCCATAGAGTCGTCTACAGCTATCTCCAGGCGGACTTTCGGCAGGAAGTCGACAACATATTCCGCTCCCCGATAAAGTTCAGTGTGCCCCTTCTGCCGCCCAAAACCTTTGACTTCGGTAACCGTAACGCCCTGAACACCGACACTGGACAATGCTTCTCTCACGTCGTCCAGTTTAAAAGGCTTGATTACAGCTGTGATCATTTTCATATTTATTATCCTCACCCAATGCTTGAATCCAGGCAACTATGCCTTTGCATAAAAGGAGTATAAGCTACTTAAATCAAAAAAACGATTCCCCGTCACGACTCGGTGAATTACACTTCCAGCGACGTATTAATCGGGAAAAATCATGCTCAATAATGAATTTTTACAAGAGTTAAGCAACCGGATTTCAGGACTCTTTCCGATGGCCAGCAGCGCCAGGAGTGAACTGGATGGCCGTATCCAGGATTTACTTAAAAGCTCCTTTTCCCGCCTGAATCTTGTCACCCGGGAAGAATATGATGCCCAACTTAAAGTCCTTGAGCGGGCAGAAGCCGCCATCAGGGAGTTGGAAGAGAAGGTTGCGGCAATGGAACAGCAACAGGCTAGCAGCCCGATGGAGAATAACGAAAACCAATAGCTTCCAGCAGGTGCTTTCTGGCAATCTTTCTACTTCCATCCAGATCTGCCAATGTGCGGGATATTTTCAATACCCTGAAGAAAGATCGGGCCGACATATTCAGCCGCTTCATGGCATCGACCAGAAAAACTTCATCGTCAGAGTCCAGTCGACAATGCATTCGCACCTCAGACATACCAAGACAGGCGTTGGGCTTGCCAGCGCGATGCCCCTGCCTGACCCGTGCCAGTCTTACTTGCTCCCTGATGTCCCCACTCACTTCCGGCTGAGTACTCCCTGCTATCAACTGCTGTCGATCCTCCTCGGCAAGGGCGGCAACACAAACATGAAGGTCAATCCTGTCCAGTAAGGGCCCCGAAATTCTTGACTGGTAAGACCTGATTCTGTCGGGCGAACAGCGACACTGCCTGGAAGGATCTCCCTGATAACCACATGGACAGGGATTCATGGCAGCAATCAGCTGGAAGCTGGCTGGAAGTCGTACCTGGTAATTAGCCCGCGAAATGGCAATGATGCCTGATTCCAGAGGCTCCCTCAGAACATCCAGTACCTTTGGACTGAATTCAGGCAACTCATCCAGAAATAACACCCCTTGATGGGCCAGGGAGATTTCGCCAATTTTCAGCGTACTACCACCACCAACCAGGGCAACAGCCGATGCGGTATGGTGAGGCGACCTGAACGGTGGAATACTCCACTGTTCAGGAGAGACATCGAGCCCGGCGATGGAGCGAAGCGCCGCCACTTCCGCAGCCTGTTTTTCCTCCAATGCAGGCAGGATTGAGCAGATCCGGCTAGCCAGCATGGTCTTCCCTGTTCCCGGGGGACCACACATCAGCAGATTATGCCGACCGGCTGCAGCCACTGTAATCGCCCGCCGGGCCAGCAACTGACCGACAACATCTCCAATATCTTCACTGAATTCAGGTCTGGTGGATTGTAATGGCGCTATACCCTCAAGCTCTTTTTCGCCCGCCAGATGCCTGATCACTTCTACCAGGTGCCCCGTTTGCAGGATATGCCCATTCCTGACCAATCCCGCTTCGGTGCGGTTACCTGCAGGTAACACGACTGTTCGGCCAGCTTCCCTACCGGCCATAATACCCGGAAGTGCGCCTGGCACTTTACGGACCTCTCCAGACAGGGCCAGCTCTCCCAGGAATTCATATGTTTCCAGTGTCTCAGTGGGGAGCTGTCCCGAAGCAGAGAGTATCCCTATGGCAATGGCCAGGTCATAACGGCCACCGCTTTTTGGAAGTTCAGCGGGCGCAAGATTAATGGTGATGCGTTTATCCGGAAATTCGAAATTAGCGTTTAGCAGGGCGCTTCTTACCCTTTCCTTGCTTTCCTTAACAGCCGCTTCCGGTAAACCGACGATATTGAAGGCTGGCAAGCCGTTGGACAGGTGCGCCTCCACGGAGACCAGAGGTGCCTCTATGCCGATATTTGCCCTTGTATATACAACAGCCAGCGACATCCCTGTCCCCCAGCGCTATCCCACCTTTCCAACTAACGGCCCGCTGATAGCCCATCTGATAAGCAGCTATCAACAACCAGTAATAGCCCAGGTTCAAAGTAAGCGCCAGTTTTTCATGGCCCACAACGAAAACCGGCGCTATTCCCTTCAAGGAAAGCGCCGGTAAGATCTGTTGGCGTTATTGAGCTAGTCTAGCGCAGAAAGGATATAGTCGACGGTAGCCTGGACAGCTTCATCAGAACAGGCCATACAAAGCCCTTTGGCAGGCATTGCGCCGTTATTGAAGCCGTTGATGGCATTCTGGTAAAGGGTGTCCATTCCTTTATCGAGCCGAGGTGCCCACGCTGCAGCATCGCCCATAATGGGTGAATTGTTGGCGCCGCTTCCATGACAGGCTACACAATAGGTATTGTAGATTTGCTCTGGATCATTGGGGCCAGAAGCGCCTCCTGCAGAGGCCACCGGTGCGCTACCGGCACAGGCATCACCAATCATGCAAACTGAGCCGGCAGGAGAGATGCGCTGGATCAGCTTCTCTTCCTCGGAGGCTGCATATAGGGCGCTTGAAAAAACCAGCAGAATAGCCGGAATGAACCATTTGCCAAAAAGCACTGATCCGGAATGTTGTTTCACGTTAAATCCTCTTGCTCTGGGTGCGGGCCCTGCTTCAGTTGTCTGGCCTAGTGAATTCTGTCACACCAGACCGCTCTACCGGCCCTGCCGAAATTATCGAGGCCGAATTATACCCGTATTCAGGGAAATCCGATACCACGATACCTGTGGAAATATTACGCTATAAAGCTCTTTACCGATCATCGCCTGTTAAAACAGGGGCAGGTCACTGTACTGTCACCGTGATGGGTTTACCGTTGAAGTAGATCTCTGATGGCGAACTCTCCAGGGAATATCCAATGAACACGGTGAGCGTTATGCCCGATATTCCCAGGGCTTCGGCATTGAGGTTTCTGAGAATTGAGAATGTTTCCAGCTCCGCCAGGTTGTCTGAACTGGCAAACGCCGGAATGGATGACAATCCGGAAATCTGCTCAAACTTGCCATTCGCTGTCTTGGCAAATTTATGCCCGGTACTCAGGAATGCCACCATGTAAAATGTAGCAGGCTCGCCCGTATGGGCTGAATCCGGGATGATACTGGCATCAACATCAATGGTATCAGAGGCCAGAAAACTGCTTTTGTATGACTCCCCTTGGTCAGCCGTGGCGCCACCGAGAAAAATGCTTTTACTGGTAGCGCCGGATGCCGAACGGGCCTTTGATAAAATCGGCAACGCATTGTCTGAAATGCTGATTTTATAAGAGCCCGTGTTACCGGGGCACTTCACCGGCTCAACATAGGTATTGGCCAGTAACAGGTATTCACCCGCGGGGAAGGATCCTGAAATAATCGCATCACAGCCTCCCAGCGAGTCATCGTCAAAATCAATGCCGTTAAGCCTGTCATCAGTAAGCAGGAGGACAGAATCCAGTGCGGCTGATTCCATCATGATATTCAGTGTCGTTTCTTCATCCAGGTTCAGCCGATAGGCATCAACGAAGCTGGTGTCGTCTCCGCCACCATATAATTCCAGAACAGCACAATCACCATCCTCCAGAGCCCCCTCAACGACTGTATTAAGCCCAAGACTGGTGATCTGGCAATCTCCTGGCCCACCATAGAGCGAATTGGCTCCTTCGATATCATCGGCCTGCAGGGAATCTATTTCGGAGATCGTAGAGGACATCAATGCCGGCTCACTGTCTTCATGACCAAGACCGATAGCATGCCCCAGTTCATGCAGGGCAACGCGGCGAAAATCAATTTCGCTTCTTCTCGGTCCCGAGTAGATATCCCACTCAAAACTGTCATTAAACAAAATATCCGTCTGGCTTATAAGAGAAAATCCCAGGTTTCCCTGGAAGGACAGCGTCAGTGTGATAGCAAGCACACCCTGACCAAATTCATTACCACAGACATCATTGGCAAAATCAGCCCCATTGAAAGAGTCACCATTACCAGCGGGAAAACCGCCAAACTCATCACTCTCGCTATAACCCTCACAGGGATCCTGATATTGGGAATTTACCAGGAAGGAAAATGCCGTTTCATCACTCCACTGGGCCAGGGCATCCTCAAATGCCTGGTTCCAGGTAACTCCGGACGGGGCAGAACCGGGAATATCGACTGAGAAAGTACTTTCACCACCGGGCCAGCGGCTACCGTCAAGGTTATAGGCCAGGACTGCGACAGGCAGGCTACCGAGGGCCAGCAAGCCAAGATAACGCGACAAGGCCATGGTCAGTCCAGTTGACCTCTTACAGCATCTCGCAATTCCTGGGGTAATACAGGAGTAAACCAGGCATCCTCCACCAGTTTGCTGCTGAACTTCATCTGCCTGAGTTTGGCAGCGAGAACAGCATTCTTATTCTGTGTCAGATCAACAACTTCCTGCTGGATATCGGTTTCCAAATACTCTTCACCCTTGGGTCCTTTGTGAATCCTGAAATGACCCTGGGACCAGCCAACCAGCGGATTAACCGAGTGTCCGTCAAGAGATTCAATAAAATAGAACCCCCTTTCTCCAACCTCCGGTATATCCTGGCCTGAAACCTTAATATCCTTACCCTGGTCCTGGCCTCCCAGAAAGTCCAGTTCAATATACGCCCCTGGATCAATCCCTTTCAGAACATCATCTACCTGAAACACAACCCTGGAGATTATCAGGTCACCTGACTGCATCGGTGTTATCGACAACACCTCTCCTTCGATGATCAGCGCTGAAAGCTCTACCATCTCGGCAAAAGTAAATTTTTGAATAGTGGTGGCCTGTGCTGGCACCAGAAAGGCTGTTGCCACGCACAGGGACAGTATTACTTTCTGAATAAATATTGTGGCTAATCTCATGTCAAAACTCAGCTCGTCGGTAGCTGCCGTCCTGAACGGCTTTCCACCAGGCTTCATTATCCAGGTACCACTGCACGGTATTCTTCAACCCATCCTGAAAGCCTGACTGCGGTGTGTAACCAAGATCACGAGTAATCTTTGTCGCATCAATGGCGTAGCGCACATCATGACCCGGTCGGTCTGTTACAAAGGTTATCAGTGATTTGCTTAATACTCCCTGACTGGGCGGGGCTGACGGGTATCGTATTTTCAGTTCCGGGCCCTCTTGAAAGAGGCTGTCAACAATGTCACACAACAGTGTCACGGTATCAATATTGGCCCACTCATTATTGCCACCAATATTGTATGTTTCTCCCAAAGCCCCCTGCCTGAGAATCAACTCTATCCCTCGGCAATGATCATCCACATGGAGCCAATCCCTGATCTGTTGACCATCACCATAAATGGGTAATTCCTTCCCGGCCAAAATGTTCAGAAGGCAAAGTGGAAGCAGTTTTTCAGGGAACTGGTAGGGGCCGTAGTTGTTTGAACAGTTACTCGTTGTGACCGGTAATCTATAAGTATGATGGTAAGCCCTCACAAGGTGATCCGACGAAGCTTTACTGGCCGCATAGGGAGAGTTGGGAGCATAAGGTGTGCTTTCACTAAACGCTGAATCCTCAGGCCCCAGCGTGCCATAGACCTCATCTGTGGAAACGTGATGAAACAGCTTGCCATCAAAACCACCGTTATCACTCCAGACTTTCCTGGCTGCCTTGAGCAGGGAGTGGGTACCTATGATATTGGATTCTATGAATGCATCAGGTCCGGTGATGGACCTGTCCACATGGCTTTCCGCAGCGAAGTGAATCACCGTATCAATATCGTGTTCAACAAGGATTTTCTCAACCAGAATCTGGTCGCAGATATTACCCTGGATACAGAACAGGTTATTGTTTTCCTTTATAGGGGCCAGGTTATGCACATTACCGGCATAGGTCAGCGCATCCAGGACTACAATTTTCCTGTCTTCATGGTTTCTCAGTAAATATTGAACAAAGTTGGCACCAATAAAACCGGCACCACCGGTCACCAAAGCATTCTGCATCATTAATTCTTCTCTTTGATCCTTACAAGGACATCATGCAATTGATCTTTCCATGGCCTGGCCTTCACATCAAGCAATGCTTGCGTGGTTGAGCTGTCCAGTGCTGAATATGCAGGTCGCCTGGCAGGTACTGGATAGTCTTCGGTCCGAATGGGTATAAGTCTGATTTCCTTCTCGAGCAGGCCGATGTCCAGTGCAATACGCTGTATCCCACAGGCAAAGTCATACCAGGAAATCACGCCTTCATCCGACCAGTGATACAGCCCCTGTGGTACGTTCCTGGCAACAAATTTCCAGATAATACCGGCTAATCCCTCCGCCGATGTGGGAGAGCCAAACTGGTCGCTGACAATACTCAACTCATCCCGCTCATTCATCAGGCGCAACATGGTGTTCACGAAATTACGCCCATCAGCCGAGTAAAGCCATGATGTCCTTATAATGGTAGATGTATCAGGCCTTTTCTCAAGCAGGATCCGTTCCCCTTCCCTTTTACTCTTACCATAAGCTGACTGGGGATCTACCGGATCCTCCGGCTGATAGGGTCTGTCTGCCATGGCAGTGAAAACGAAATCCGTTGAAATATGAATCAGCCGGGTCTTGTGCGCCATGGCCTCTGCCAGGTTTTCCGGTCCCCTGACATTGACAGCAAAGGCGAGCTCTACTTCTGCCTCCGCCCTGTCAACGGCGGTGTAGGCTGCACAGTTGATAATGATATCGGGCCGGGTCTCCTCCAGCGCCAGTTTCACCGCAAACGAATCGGCAACATCCAGCATATCACGAGGCAAAGAAAGTAATCTGACCTCGGGAAATGCCTGTTCTGCGACCAGTCTGCCCAATTGTCCACCAGCCCCCAGCAGGAGGATAGTCACTTCCTCAGTCATAGGTTTCAGCGTCTTTGAACAAGCCTCCGGCGGCATCTTTTGCAGAAAGGATCACTTCATCATCCTGTAATGGCCATTCAATACCAATATCAGAATCGTTCCAGATAATACTTTTTTCATATTCGGGGTGATAATAATCAGTGCACTTGTATGAAATAACAGCCGTCTCTGACATCACATAAAACCCGTGGGCGAAACCGGGAGGTACCCACAACATTCTTTTATTTTCGGAGGAAAGAATTTCCCCTGCCCATTTTCCGTAATTGGGAGATGACTTCCTGAGATCCACGGCAACATCAAAGATTGATCCATCGAGCGCCTGGATAAATTTCCCCTGGGCATGATGAATCTGGTAATGCAACCCTCTTAATATTCCCTTCGAAGACTTGCTCTGGTTATCCTGTACAAACTCTCCTTCCGGAAAGATCTCCGCAAACCATTCCTTGCGCCATGTTTCCATAAAAAAACCCCGATGATCACCAATTACATCAGGGTCAAAGACGAAAACATCTTTCAAGGCTGTTTCAGTACACTTCATCTCGATTGCTGGTCCAGCATCCTCAGTAAATAATGACCGTAACCACTTTTCTTCAGAGGAGTAGCCAGCTTTACCAACTGATCCGCTGAAATATAGCCTTTGCTATAAACAATTTCTTCTATACAGGCAATCTTCAAACCCTGACGCTCTTCCAGTACACGGATGAAATTGCCTGCATCAAGGAGAGATTGTACGGTTCCGGTATCAAGCCATGCTGTCCCACGGTCCAGAAGCTCGACATTCAACTTCCTGTTATCCAGATACCTTTTGTTGACATCAGTAATCTCCAGCTCACCTCTGGCTGACGGACTGATTGACTTGGCAATATCAATAACTTCATTGTCATACATGTACAAACCCGTGACAGCATAATTGGATCTGGGTTTTACAGGTTTCTCTTCCAGATGGGCTGCCACGCCATTTTCATCAAAGGAAACCACACCGTATCGTTCAGGGTCAGTCACATAATAGGCAAATATCGTTCCGCCATTTTCCCTGCTTATGGCCGTGGTTAATTGTGACTCAATATCACTGCCATAAAAAATATTATCACCCAAGATAAGGCATACATTGTCCCGGCCGATGAAGCTCTCACCTATCAAAAAAGCCTGGGCCAGCCCTTCCGGTTCTGGTTGCTCAGCGTAGGTAATGTTGATTCCCCACTGGGCGCCATCCTGTAGCAGGTATTTGAAATTATCTGCATCTCCCGGCGTTGTAATAATAAGTATATCCCTGATACCACTTTGTATGAGAGTAGCCAGGGGATAATAGATCATCGGTTTATCATAAACCGGCAGCAACTGCTTGCTTACAGTATAGGTCACAGGATGAAGTCTTGTCCCTGACCCTCCGGCCAGAATAATGCCTTTTGTCGTCATTGGATGTCCAGAATATGAGGTAATTCGGATAAGAAATCCTGTTGAGGTATCAGGTTGGTATCCCGATAAAAATTTTCGTGGTTTTCATACTTGTTTTCCAGCAGCATATTGAAACTGCCACTGTTGATTGGCAAAGGAAAACCGGCTTTCCCAAGAACATCACCGGTTTTGGCCATCAAAAAAATAATAGCTCTGGGTATAACCAGCCCTTTCTCCGTTTTATTAGCGATTGTCCGGGCTCTTTTTTCAATGTCATTGATTCTATAACAATGACCGTCACTCAAATAATACTTTTTGTTATCTGTTACAGGATTTACACAGCATTCAACTATCGCCTTACACAAATCACGTATGCCAATCATCGCTACGGCAGATGAATTTTCAGGAATGCGGGGAACCGGATACTGCTTTATTAAACGTGTCCATTTGATCAGGTTGCTGTTCATCCCCTTACCAAAAACAATTGAACTACGAAGAATTGTTAATGCTATTTTATTTTGTGTGCAAAACTTCTCGAATTTTCTCTCTACAACAATTTTGGATTGTCCATAACAGGATTGATCATCAATTTTGTTGGAAGAAAGCAGGACAATTTTTTTCAGGCTCTTGCAGACGTGCGAATTTAAAAGGTTAGTGGCCACATCAATTGTATTCCTTTGATAATCCGCTCTGGAAGCATTCACCTGGGAAACTCCAGCCAAATGAACAAGACAATCTATTTCTTCGTCAAAATCCCCAAGGGTGGAGGATGACAGATCGCAAAGAATATATTCCAGGCTGCTATTACATCCATTCTTAATTTTTTTGTCCAAGCCAATCGATCTTATTCCTGACTCAAAAAAAATCTTACCAAGATGTTGGCCGATATACCCTTCACTACCTGTGATCAGTACCGACTTCACAAGACTTTCCAGCCATAGCTATTAAAAAATATAACGGCAGATTTCATAAAACTTTTTATATGCTTCCATCCTTTCCCAGAAGCATTCCCGCCAAAATGTTCTATCGACATTTCCGGCAAATATACAAGCCTGGCCAACTTACCCAGTTCCAGAGATAGTGAAAAATCTTCAAAATATAGAAAGTATTTTGGGTCAAACCCCCCGATCCTATGCAGTAACTCCGTCCTACATAACATAAAGCAACCACTTATAATCTCTACATCACTTATTTCACCTGCTTCTGTTATGGCACGCATTTCGTACTCATCGAGCTTTTTCTGATTCCATTTCCTCAACCAACCAGGAGCAAAACCTCGCAACAATAAAAGATAGACAGAAGGATACTCTTTACAGAGATATTGCCTGTTACCAGATTCATCAAATGCCTGCGGCGATACAGCAGCAGTATCTGGATGCTCTTCCAGATACGCCAGGCCTTCTTTGAGGCAATTAGGATGAAGTACTACATCAGGATTTAAAATCAGATGACATTTACTCTTAGCTGTCAATATTGCCTGATTGTGGCCAATACCATAGCCAACGTTTTCTTTATTGAGAAACAACTGGTAATCAGGACCTGAAACTGAGGGGTCAATGAACAGATTTTCCAGTGCTGGACCATTATCTCCGTTGTCTATTACAGAAACCTTGATTTCTTCAATGTTAGTCCCTGCATTTTTCAATGCCAAAATAAGAGATACCAAAAGCTTCTTCAAAACAGAAGCATTTAATTCATAGATTACAATAGAAACTGTTAACAAAAGAAAAGATCAATCTTCTATGGGTTCCAGGCTATCGCCGAATGGCGTCCTGAGTCTGCGCATTCCCTCAGGTATTTCATCATCAGGAATTCGCACTATTTCAAAATCTCTGTATAGTTCTGCTCTACGCTGCCTTCTTGCTTGTCTGGCCGCTCTTTCCTCTTCTGTCAGATCAGGATTTTCCTGTATTTCACCACTAAATGGATTGCGAGGTAATACACCTGATGACTGACCATTTATTTCACTAATCGATTCGGGGTTTAAATCATCTTCGGCTAAATCTTCTCTCGCTATTTCTACAGGCTCCATATTACTCAAACTCAATATCATCAACCCATTATTACAACGAACCCCTTTTGCTTCATTTTCTATGCAGCTTTCATTGTCAGGGAGCCTGATTGAGACGCCACGTGACTTGATAGCAGCAATATAAAAATTTCTTTTCCCTTCAATTTGTTGCAGCTTACCCTTTTCCCAAGTCACAGAATATTTTTTGCCTTCCCGGGACAGAAGAGAAGCATAGTATTCATCACCAAATCTACTGGTGCCAACCAAGGTAAAAGCAGGTTCCTTATTACTTTCTTGCCGTGTTGAATTTTGAGCTGGCTGAGACCTGTTCGCCGAAGATTCTGTATTTTGAAACAAGTCCAGATTTTGGGCTTGAACGTTAACTGTAATTATCGCTAAAAGTAATAATTGAATTGATTTCATAACATTTTCTCAAAAAACAACGTTATTTTTTGACAGTCTTTACAAGAATAAATTTCATTATCGCATAAAAAAACGGCACCCGAAGGTGCCGTTTTTGTCTTGCTTTATTGTCGTATATTACTCAGCTGTAAAGATCACAGCCTTAGGAGCATATACCAGTACCAGATCATCACCGTCTATAGCTGTGTAAGCAACAGCGAACCTGTAAGTACCGGCGGCTACTTCTCCGCTCCATACGTTCAGGCTGTAAGACGCTTCAAGTGCATCAGATTCCAGGAGAGCACCCGGCAGACCGGCTGGATCCCATGGCTGAAGATCACCATTTTCGTCAAGATAGTTCAGTGAATTAGTACCGTCGTCAAGTTTGACAAGTACACCGACATGGATAGCACCGGCCAGACCCTGATGAGCGGGGTCAACATCGATAGAAGCAAGTACATCTACCATGTCGCCAGCTGTGAAGGTTTCAGCATAGGTGTCACCACCATCTGATGTCGCACCGGCAGAGAACGCAGCATCATCTGCGCCGACTACTTTAGCAGCGGTAGGTTGAGCAGCGCCAGCAGAAACAGTAACAGCTACTGCTACTTCAGCACCTAACTCATCAGTAACAGTTACCGTAGTTGCACCTGCAGCCACACCGCTTACAACAAGCGTATCGCCTTCAACCATGGCTGTGGCTACATCTTCATCGCCTGAAGAAACCTCATAACCCTCGCCAACCAAACCACCACTAATTGTGTTCTCAGCGTGGAAACCAGCATTGATAGCAATGGCAGAACCAGCATCCAAAGCAGTTAGGGACTGATCTGCGTAACCTAGCCAAATTGCTGAAACGTTAGTCAGGCCAGTCTTGTCAGTAGTGGTACCAGAAGTTCCATCAATAATCTGGAATTCTAAGTAACCAGATACTGACCCAGATACAGAAACCTCAAGGCCGCTCACTGTTAAGCTTGGTGTAGCAGCTGTAGAAATTTCTAGGGTATCGTCAACGCCAAAGGTACTAACTATTGCAGTTGGTGTAGCACCATTGAATATCAAGCCAGCGGAAGCGCTATCAAAGACAACACCTGCTGGAGCCAATAACCGGAAAGTACCTGCACCTAGACCTCCATCGAAGTTTTCGGTGATAGTAAAGGTTCCAAGTTCCTGAGCTGATGTTAGTCCTTCACTCAGGATCGGAATCTCACCCTGGGTCATTGTAGTAGATTCAGAAATAGTAGCGACATCAACAGAGCCTGCAACTCCTGCATTACCATCCATAGTCAGAGATACAGTGTCACCAACAGCACCAGTGGTTGTGTACGTTACATCAACAGTAATGGTGTTGGAGGCCGCGCCACCAGTAAGAGCAGTAGACTCACTAGCGAGTACACATACATATGTGTCTGAACCGGCTTCCTCTACTTCACATACGCCACCATTATCAATGACTGGGGCTGAACCGATTTCTTCATAAAGTGAGACAACAGACACAGCTGTCACATCAGCACCTGTAGCGACTACACTGAAATATGCTTCAGTAGTAGTAGTTCCAGTTGCTGTGGTGGTAGAGCTGTAATTCGCGCGAGTTAAGGAGCCGTAGGTAGATTCAGACAATGATACGCTTGCTGTATTAGCAGCAGTATCAGGTCCAACCTTGCCCAGCGATGTAGGACCAGTAACAGTCACATGACCAACGGCGACTGCAGTAGAGACTTCTATCACATCGCCGGCAGGGCCAGTAGCACTATCAATAGCAGCACCACCGACTGTAACAGACTGATTGCCTGTTGCGTCGCTCTCAACTATTGCTTTAATACCAGATAAGGTTATAGTTTTAGTAGCACCAGCATCATCAGCCAGATTGAGCACAATTACAGAGCTTGTTGATGTACCTCCAGCAAGTAGAGTCGCGTCACCAACAGTGATTGTTGCAGTCTGGTTTGCTACAAAGCTCAAACCATCACCGGCTGTAATTGTCACAGTCGGAGTTCCATCAAGCGCATCACCATCAAAATTTTCAGTGATAACGATTGCTGGCAATGTCTGTGCTGCGGAGCTTCCTACAACAATTTCTGTCAGCTCAGCACCTGTCAAAAGTGCAGCAGAAGAACCATTCTCTGAAACGCTGAAGAAATCAACTGTTCCAGATACGCCAGCTGTGCCTGCAACGGTAATACCATAGTCACCGACAGCTGAACCTTCACCAATACCGGCAGAGTTAAGCTCCAGCACTAAATTTACTTCGTTATTCCACCCACCATCAGGAGCGCCTTGGAGAGTCAATGTGACTGTACCGGTGGTGCCATCTACCGCGGTGCCAGTAACAATAGTACCGGTCAACGGAGCGACATCTACTGGAGTGTAAATATCTGTGATAGTGAGTGTAGAGGTACCATCATCCCACAAAACCTTACCTTCTGGCGTTAATGTGACGGTGTCTCCATTTTCAGCTCCTGCAGGAATTATCACATGAAATGCATAATCTGTGGTGTCTTGCTCATCAGCTGCTCTTTGATCTAGGGTAATCAGGTCTTCACCCGACTCTACAACACTAGTCAGTGGAGTTGCAATGACATCGACCAGTTTAACAGTATTTGCAAGATTACCGGCAACAATTACAGACGCATTGTAGGAACCTACTTCTGCATCTGCATCTGCCACAACGTTGATGTGTGCTACTAACACATCATCAGCTTCAGCCGCGCCTGATACAGTAATCTCAGCACGGTCATTGCCGCCATCACCATTATAGTCGCCAAGGCTGATGCCAACATTAGGATCACCATTATCGTCTGATCCCAAGGTTGGATCTTCAAATGAGGTGTCGTCAACCAGGGTTAGACCTTCATTTGCCGTATCCTGGGTTACGGAAAACTTGGGGTCACTGGCAAAATTTAAGCCATCCGGCAACCTAACCACAATTTTAGATCCAGACGCCATATCTGAGCCGTCTGAAATTATGACTATTGAGTTAGCCCTAGCCGTCCCTCCTGGATTTACTAAGGCATCCTTAGTTTGTGCGCTATATGTCACAGAGTTATCGTAGGTAGTCGCAGCAGCGAACCCCGAACTGAGACTAGCGCTAACAGCCAGGGCGGCTGAAGCAAATAATTTTTTATTCATATACCAAGCTCTCCTTGAGCGCGCTCGAAATTTATATTAACAGGGCTTTCAGCCCAATTTCTGGTTAAAAGTTTGGGGAAAACCCCGGTTAATAGCTTCTGTAATAGGCCTACGAGGGCGAATGATGCCTACACGCACGCGCCATGTCAACAACTCATGCCAAGTCTGTGACTTGCCACACGTTATTTTTCACACTATTTGAGAAAAATCAACACAAAATGATTAAAAAACAGTAATTTGTAGCAGAAAGGTAAGGTTAATTGTGAAATTGCGAAAATTTTACAGGTTTTCAGCCCTAAGCTGATAAAAACTCTCAATTTTTAGTGTTGGCTGGATTAATTTGTTGCAAAGCACAAAAAGTGGGCACGAAAGATGGCTCTTACTACCGGCAAAACAGGGCCTGCTGGTTCGTTTTCCAGCCAATTTTACTTTTCAAATAATCGGGACAGTGTTCCTTTAAAACAGGATTCCAGATCTGATGAAAGATCATTCGGCTCAAATCGGTAAAAACCCTCTGCAAAGCTGACTTGACTGCCCAGCGTCAATGTCCTGAGCTTCGCCATTGACATGGAAATGTCCATATAGCTGTTCTCGGCAAGCTGGCTCGCATAACAGGCAATTGCTTTTTTCTTTGCATCCATGGCTTTGCTGACATCCACAAGAAGATTGATCGGGCTTTGTACCAGTACTTCATAACATACTGGAACAATCTGTTCATTATTCCTGGCCTGGAGTGCTTTCCAGACAATCTGCGCTGCGGCCCTGTGATCTGGATGCAGCTCATATACGCCTGGAAAAAAGACGGCCTTAGGTCTGACCCTGTCTATCTGTTCCTTCGCCTGTTTTATGGTGAATTCATTCATATCGAGCGCCCTGTCCCTGTTATCCAGAAACACTGGTCCCGAAGCACCCAAAATTTCAAGCGCTCGCCTGGTTTCTTCCTGTCTGATTTTCACCAGGTCAGAATGACTGCCGCCCAGTGCGCCATCAGTCATGATCACAACATTAACGTCTATACCTTTATTGACCGCCTTGGCCAGGGTTGCACCCATACCAAAGGTTTCATCATCTGGATGAGGCGCAAAGACCAGCCACGGCCCAATATCCACCGGCAGTTCCTGGGTTTCATAGGGCACTATCTGGCTTTCATTGATCATAAATAATCTGTATCCCCGGGCATGAACCACCATCGCCCTTTTTGTTCCTCTATATCCGGCCCCTCTGCCCAGGTGCAGGCGGGTATGGTTATCGGTAAATCCCGGATTTGCGCCCCCATAACATCAAACTGCATTTTGAAACCATCGGCACACCATGTAATGACATTAGCATTTCCCTGCCTGAAGGCAGTATTCCCCGCAGCAGACAATGTCTTTACAAAATCCGCACGTTTACATAACAGGTCCATCAGCATGGATTTGTTGTCATCATGCCGCATGACAAAAAGCGCCTTGGTTGAACGCCTGAGCAAGCCAGGAACCAGGTAGAGTGAATACTTTTTGGAAGGATGGTCAAGATAGCGCCATTTGAAATAAGCAGAATCTTTCCTGCAAAGAATACTCTCATCTAACTGCCCTTTCCATTTGCTCCAGAGACGATTAATTGATGATGCGTAGGCGGCAAAGTTTTCACTGGTTAATTCAACGACCTTGCTGAATCCTTTTTCACAGCTTTCCGGTCTGCACCATTCAATCTCTACCATGGTGCCTGCAGTTGCAAAATAACGCATTTTCTCCGACAGACCCATAGCTCTGACACTGGGAAAACCAAACGCCAGCAGAAAAGGTTTATCAAAGCCTACAAGACTCTCCAGAAACTTTTGGGCCGCCAGGTTAAAGGGACTTCGGCTTCGAACACCCTGCCGGGCATCTGGGTCAACCATCAGGTCAGTAATCTGTATGGCCGTTCGATCAGCTCCCTTGTAGCAGATATCAATTCCGACACCGCCGTAATGGGCTACTAGAACATCATCACGAAACACAACCACGGCATGACTATGTTCCCGGTCATACTTCCAGCGCCAATGTTCAATGCTCATATCTTCTCTGAACACTTTTTTAAAGAGTGCACAGATCCCCTCAGCATCCTCAGGCGTGGCAAATCGTGTAATTAAATGATCAGTCAACTCTTCCAAATTTCCGGCGCTCCACCAGGGCCTGCTAGTCGAGCCACTCATGGGGAAGCAATACTATCCCTCTTTCGAGACCAGACTGCTGAACGTTGAATTCGGCTACCTGCCTTACTGTTTCATAGAGGTGAATGCCCCGCTCACATAACAGGGCAACATCCAGAAAATAGTTTCCACGCAAGAGGGAAAGCTTGGGAAATATAATCCTCGCGACACCATGGCCTTTTTCGTTGGCCAGGAGAGTAATGCCTTCATTGACCGTACCTGCACTGGTTATGAGCCTGCCGTCCCCGCCGGAAATTCCCACGGCAACACTGGCCATGGGAACTCCTTCGCCAGGATCAAACAAGACAGTGATTTCAAGATCTGATTCCCCGGTAACAAGCTTATGTACTTTCGAAACATTGCCATCTACCGACACCTGAATATCGAGAATTCTGGGTAGTGACTTTATGTTTGCATCTTCGGCCTGATGCTGGAAATTGTCTTTTTCCTCGACGCTGGACCTTTCCAGTGATTCCTCTTTCGGTGCCGACATACGCATTAGTTCACTGTATTCAGTGATTACATCAACAGGTTCACCGGATTTACGAATACTGCCATTTTCAAGCCAGACTACGCGGTCGCATAGGACTTCAACCTGGTACATGGAGTGGGAACAGAAAAGTATCGTTTTACCGGCATTCTTGAAATCCATGATTCTGTCAAAGGACTTTCTTGAGAATGCGCCATCACCCACAGAAAGCGCTTCATCAATGATGAGGATTTCAGGATCAATATGTGTCGCAATGGAGAATGCCAGCCGAACAAACATGCCACTGGAATAGGTTTTTACCGGCCTGTGAATAAAATCACCAATTTCAGCGAAGCTGACTATCTCTTGATAGACCTCATCAATCTCTTGCTGCTTCAACCCCTGGATAGCGCAACTCAGATACACATTTTCATGACCTGTCATTTCCGGGTGGAAACTTGCACCCAGTTCCAGCAGTGCAGCAACACGTCCATTAATAGAAAAGTTGCCGCTGGATGGAAGGATTGTATTGGCCAGCACTTTGAGCAAGGTACTTTTACCAGCACCATTCTGTCCTATGATTCCCAGTACTTCCCCTTTACCAACTTCCAGGGAAACCGGCTTGAGGGCTTCAATTTTCTTGAAATGGGATTTCCCGCTGAATATTTCACGAACACGATCAAACTCTCTTTCATAGAACTTGTAGTACTTGGACACATCGTTGAGAACTATAGCCGGCTCTGGCATCAGAGTACCTCCCTGATATGGGGAATACTTCTTTTAAAAACCAGCCATGCCGGCCCCATTAAAAGCAGCCAGATAAGGAACGGTCGTACAAGATTGATTAATGAAAATTCCATCCCCTGTAATACGCCATGAACCACGGCCATCAGGTCTGAAAATGGATTAATCCAGATTATCTGTCTAACGCCATCCGGCAGCATGGAGGGAAAATACAGGATGGGGGTCAGGAACATTGTAATCATGAGTAAAAATGGAATAGCCTGGGTAAAGTCCTTGATGAAGAGTCCGAGTACAGGAAGAATCATTGCCAGTGGGAGCAGCCACAACATGAACATAGGCAACACCATAAGTGACATTAAGGCCCGTTCTGCGCCTCCCAGGAAAAAATTCAGCACAAAATAGACGGCGCCATAGACGACACATGGAATAGTCATGACTAGCAACGGCAGAATTTCCAGTGGAAACGGATTGCGCCGGTAAAGTGAACTGAACTCCCGAAACATATTTGTAGACCGGCCCAGAATTTCAGCGATGCATAGCCAAGGCAACATACCTGTGAGCAGATACTCAAGATAACCCGGCCCACGATTGGCACGCATGGCAAAGACAATATCAAAAAGAAACCAGTAACCGAGCATCTGCAGCCCGGGTTGCACAACAGGCCAGAGCTTTCCAAGCATGGTGCCTGAAGTCCGGTTGACGATATCCCGCTTTACCAGAATCCTGTACAGGGACCAGTGACTGAACACCGACCTACAGGGTGTCAGAAAACCTGACCAGATATTACGGGCATAACCCTGAACAAAATTCACTGTAGAAACTCGTCTTCTGTGATTATCAACGGACGCTGCGGAATACGTTGATAGGGATTTATTTTCAATATAACAGGTGGCTGGTTAAAAGAACTTATCTGTACGGTTTCCGCAAATGCGGTTGTACTGGAATCCACCTGCACAGGCTCATCATCACCAAAGGGATAGATCTCACCTAACTGCTCCCTGTATGCCATTATGGTATAGAAACTGGTGGTTCTTCGAGAGTTTAGCCAGGGCCGAAGTTCTGCCATATTTTCTGCCGGCACTATTTGGGCAATGTCACCGTTTCCCCTGAATTCATTGTTTTGCCTGAACGCCAGAATCTGTTCTATCAGCTCATCATCCAGCCCTGGTAAAAGCTGCATGGCTTCAACCGTCGCCAGGTTGAGATTGATCAACTCATCCTCTGAATACAAGGTGAACGCGGCATCAAGATCCAGATCGCCAAATACTTCATCAAACCCCCGAATCAACAATATTT
>Ga0255766_10000474_pt1 | contig 36342 bp, 25 predicted proteins | sample 071ome_23_FD_179966 | JGI IMG/M metagenome (GOLD analysis project Ga0255766, IMG submission 179966) | Coastal salt marsh microbial communities from the Groves Creek Marsh, Skidaway Island, Georgia - 071403BT metaG (version 2) | ecosystem: Environmental > Aquatic > Marine > Intertidal zone >...
AACGCGCGGTGAGGGAGATGCCGAACGCGAGTCCGGAGCAAAGGGAGAAAGCGGCGGAGATTTTGAGACGGTTGGAAGAGGAGACGGAGAGAGTGCGAATGCAAAGTGAAGGGAAAGAAGATGACGTTAAAAACGATTTTAGAAGTAATAGATTGGAAAAGGATTTTGAAAACAACGAGGAAACGGAGAACAGAGGCGAGGATAGCTCTCCGTTCGAGGACGAGGACATCGTTTGGGATTTGAGGAGCGCCGTAGCTTCGCTGACGACGGTGGCGAAAGCGAAATTGATACCACCGCTCGCGTTTGGTACCGGATTTGCCGCGTTGGCGTTGGTGTTGACGAAATTTATTGGCGGGGATGACGCCGGGAACGAGACGATGATGGACGACGCGCGAAGGAATGATAACGATGACGATGCTCGCGCGTCCCCTCCTCTTCCTCCATCTACTTCTTCAGCGATAATGAACGATAGAAACGACGGCGATTCTGGTGACGTCGCATCTCCGTTGCTTCCCATGGAAGAAGCTAAACGACTTTTATTCGAAAGTCAAGCGATTCAACCGCCGCGGACGATGACCGCCGCGAAGAGTAACGCGCAGAAGATTTTGAAAAATAGACGACGAGGCGTCGCTTCTACGAAGAATACGAGCTCTGCCAGTAACGGCAACGGCGTGCTCTGGAAACGAAAAGAAGAAGAAGAAGAAGAAGAAGACGAAGCATTAGAATTAGAAGCACTAGAAGAGAACGAAGATTTCGAAGAACCCTTCGAAGACGAAGACGAAAACGAAAACGCGGAAGAAGAGTCGATTGCGCTCGCAACCGCGAAAGGAAACGAAGACGAAGACGAAGACGAAGACGAAGACGAAGACGACGAAGCGGAGTTACCTCCACCACCACCAACCACCGCGACGAACAAAAAACAACGCCGACGACCACCGCCAGACCTCACCTCTGCCTCGTTCTTGAGCGAAGAAGATCGCGAGAAGAATTTCGACGACATCAGAGCGAGACGGCCGCGTTGATACGAATTTTTAGATCAATACGAAATTAAATATCGCACAAATATCTACGAGTAAAAGCGCGAGAGAGATTTCGTTAAAAATCATGCGCGCGCAACAACACCACCTGATCTTCTGCCGAGCGGCGAATGATCATCCCTCGCAGCGACGAGAAAGAAATACAAACGGAACAAAATCGAAGAAGAGCGTCGTCGCCGCCGCCGCCGCCGCGCGACAAAATCGGCGCCAGTTTCTCTCCGCTTCGCAAGCCGCGTGTGCGTTTCTTTTTCTTCCCCCACGGGAAGAAAGCGCCAACGCTTTAGAAGAAGTAAAAGACAAAGAAGAAGACAAAGAAGAAGAAGTCCGGGAAAACGGATTATTACTGGTAAACTACGAGGGACGTCTGAAAGACGGGACAGTTTTTGATTCAACCTACGGCGGTTTGATTCGATCCACGTCCGGTGCGTCCGTTTCCGTGCGCGAGAGCGAGACGCAACCGGTCGTGATTAGTTTAAATGCAAATGCAATTCAACCGGGTCAAGTGAAAGGATTGAAGCGCGGCTTACTCGGCGCCAAGCGAGGCGAAAAGAGAGAAATTGCGGTGAAACCGGAGGATGGTTTTGGATCGAGCGAGATTGTTTCTCCGCTGAGAGTGGTGGTCCCGGCGGAGTCTGAGTTATTCTACACGGTGGAAGTTTTGCGGGTGTCGAACGCCGGCGTGGACGCTTTGTTTAAAGGCGTATCGTTATGCGGGGTAGGGGTGGCGAACAAAACGACCGCTGGATGTGGCGATATCTAGACTATTTATTGACCGTGTGTATATATTATATAAGCAGCTATGCGTTTTATCTACATCGCCATCCTCGGCTTTTGCAGCTCGTCTTCGACTTTATGATCCTCCGGCATCGGCTTCGATTCGTACACCGCGGTGACGACCATATCGCGTCTATTCCCGCTCGCTTCGCCGCGCAACCCGATGTACGAAATCTCCGTGTGCACGTCATCCTCTCCTCTTAAACTCGCCACGTTCTTCGACACGAATATCGTCACCGACGAAATCGAGCTAAACTTTGTCCTGTCCGTCTCGTATTCCAGCACCCCTTGGAAATCTTCCTGGACGTCAAACGTCTGCGTCGCTTTCTTCCTGTGCGCGTTTTCTAAATCGATTTTGTTCAAGTTGTCGTTGGCGAACAGTTTCACCGTCGCCGGGTGCGTTCCGCCTTGACCGCCGACGAAAACCACGCCCGTTAATTTCACGTCCTCCGTGAACGGCACCCGGAGTAAAAGTTCGCAATCGTTCTCGTCGCTTTTGATGCCGCGCGGGTTTACGTCTAACCGTTTTTGCCACTCGCGGAAAACGTTTTTACAGTCGGACTCGTTTTGGACGTTTTGGGAGGTGATTTTGTCCACGTCGACGAAGTTATGCAGCGAGCTGGTGGCGCAGGACGATTCGTCGCAGTCGTGGTCGTGCGAGCAGCAGTTTTGTTGTTGTCGGGACATTAATTACGACGAGTGTTTATTATTAGTGGGATAGTCGTAGCGCTTTTCTTATCTAGAGATTTTTCCAATTTGACTTTACTTTTTCTTTTAAAACTGCGATAAACACAAAAGCTCGAGAGTCGTCATGACCTCCGGGGGGGCGTCCAACACCAACTACGCGGACGTCTCCCAAAAAGCCGCCAGGCAAGTCCTGACGTCGTTTTTTGGGACGATCGCGACCGCGTCTCTCGTCTTGGTCGGCAGTTCGGCCGCATTTAACATCGTCGGGAAACAACTCGTGAAAACGAACAAGAAACAACGCGGGAAAAAGTGCGACTTGTGCGACGGGTTGCGGTTCATATCGTGCGGGACGTGCAAAGGGAGAGGCGCTTTGGAGTGGCAACCGATACGAGGGGCGGAGATGGAGAGGGTGTGCTTGTGTCCGACGTGTTCTGGGACGAAGATGAGTAAGTGTTTGAGATGCGTAGGTGTGGGTTACGTTTAGATTTGAGTTTTGCGAGTTGTTCGTTTGCGCGCGCGCGTTTTTGTACATTAAAACATTTTAATAGCCATTATTCCGTAGCATTTATTAGAGCGTTGTTTCTACTAGTGGTGTCTCATTGCTATGTGCTCCCATTTCGCATTTCTCTCTCGCGTTTTACGCTTTCGTCCAAGCCGCGGCGACGAGGTGTGTTCGTTTCTCTTCTCCTTCCGGCGGTACCGGTTTCACGGAGCACAACGCGACGCCGAACTGCGTGGCGTCCCATCTCTTATTCAACGCCTGCTGTTCCTCGTCCGTCCAGTTTTGTAAACCTTGCTTTTTCCTCTCCGCTTCTTCGAGTTCGGAAAATTTACGGTTTCTCGCCCATTTTTCTTCCTGTTTGTACCGCAACGTGGCAGAGTCACCGACGGCCGTCGAGACGAGAAGTAAAGAGTTTGGCGGAAGTTCGTCCCAAATTTTAGCGACGCGCGAGTCGAGATTTTGCGTAGCTTCGATGCGTTCGCGCAGGTGCTCTTTTCTCGCGGTGGAATCGCCGTCGTCCTTTGCTCCTTTTCCTTCTTTTCCGTCGGTGTTCTTTCGGTTGGCTTTCTTTTTCTTTTTCTTCTCTTTCAAAGCGTGCTTCTCCAACACGTCTTCCAACTCTCTCAAATAGCCGAAACAGAGTAAAGACATGTCCTCGGGCGCTTCGCGCATGAACATTTGCATTCGCATCGTCACGTCGTCATCAGAAACACACCTGTGCGTTTCTGTGGCTCCCGAAACTCCAATCGTTTCGGCGTTTTTATTGCTATTCGTAATCGTTTCAAACACGTGCACCTCGCATTCGTTCTCCAAACCTCGAGTTTTATTTTCCTTGGCGATGTGATCGAATAAAGATTCGCTGTCTTCGAAATTCTCGCTGATGTCGTTGCCGAACGTTTCGCCTCGAATGAGTTTCAAGTAAACTAGCTCCAACGTCGCCCGAGCATCCGTGACGGAATCGTGCGTGCCTTCGTGCTGGATCTTTCGTCTCAGGTATCTTTCGGTGAGAAATCGAAGAGCGTTGCGAAACGGCGCGCCTCGTTTGTGCGGGTACATTTGCACCGTATCCAACACGTTCGGGTGACACATTTTCAGCATCATTAAATCATTTTCTAACGAGTGTCCAGCAATCACGCATTCGCTGGGAATGAGCTCTAACAGCTCCTTCTGCACGTCTTCTAACGTCGTCGTCACGTTTCGCATTTGCTCTTTCGTGATGCCGGAAAATTCCGTGTTATAATTCACGATTGGCGTCGGCGGTAAGACGAGTTTGTCGTATATGACTTTTCCGCAATCGTCGACGACGGAGCACCGCGCCAAAGCTAAACCAGTTTCAGTAGTGACCATCTCGCAATCCATGGCGACAATTTCCGGGTACTCGGCGTTGGCGATGCCCATGCCGGCGGGTTGCGTGCACACGAATCCTCCCTCTGGTAGTTTCAACTCTTCTTCTTCTTCTTCTTCTACTGCTTTTCCTTTCTTCTTTACTAATATCGGTAGAGGGTACCTCATATCCGCCATATCTTCTGCCGTCAACGTCGCGGTTTTTACCGATAACTTCCTCGGCGCGTCGCGTAAAAATTGCAACAGCTTCGTCTCCGTCGTTACTCGTTCGTTATTCGTCGTCGTCGTCGGCGTACTCGTTTTGTTCTTTCCTCCATTTTTTCCCGTCTCTTTCTTCTCAGCATCATCATCATCAATAACAACACCATCATCGCCCGTTTCTCCCTCTTTGTCTGCTTTCGCTTGCTCTTTCGCCAGCCTGTACGCTTTCGCGGCCTCGTCGTTTTTATACTTTGCCTCCCTCTTCTTCTTCGTCTCCGCCGAAGACGCCCAACTGCCGTTGTACAGAATCGTCCTCGCGTGCGTCTGGCCTTTCGCCGTAGGATTCATACTCTTCGTCGCCACGCACTGACTCCCTCCTCCTTTCCCTCCTCCTCCTCCTCCTCCTTTGTCAACTCTATTCCTAAATATCCGCTTCATATTTTTGCAGTGCAACGCCCCGAACGTGTCCACGTACATCTTATGTTCGATCCCCGGCGCGAGCACGACGGCTATTTTCTTCACCAGCGGTTTGTTCGTAAATCTCCCGTAGTCGCAATTTATCCCGCTCGATTGACACGCCACCGACGCGAGAATATCCGAAAGTTTCTGCAATTGCACGCGGTGTCGGTGCTCGTCTAAAAAATGGAACGTCGCCGACGCGTTGGGGCCGTATATGCTGTTATCATCGTCGCTCTTCTTTCTCTTGTTGTTGTTGTTGTTGTTCTCCTTCTTCTCGAAATCCGCCGCTTCGCTTTTTCCAATTTCTCCCTCTTCTTCTTCGTCCTCTTCCTCCTCCGCCTCTCTCGCGCGTTTCTTCCCCTCGCGTTCTCGAGAGCGAAAAGCGTTCTTCTCTTCTTCTTCCTCCGACATCTCTCTCTCTCTCTCTCTGCGTGTGCGTGTCGCGAGAAGAAGAAGAAGCAGAGAGAGAGAGAGTTCTCGTTATTGGATTTTTTTTTGGCGGGAACTCAACTCTCTCTCGATCGCAAAAAAAAAAACAAAAGGAGAGAAAAGAAATTCGATCTTCGCGTCACAAAAAGAATTTAGACACACGCGATAGCGCAATCAATAGCGCTTCCGCTCAAATATAGAAAAAAAGGCAAACGACGCGAACGCGCTCGCGTCTACCGCATATCGCATTCGCACGAAGGAAGTTTTTCTCTCGTCGAAAATACATACGGAGAGAAAAGAGCACATCGTCGACGCTCTCGATACAAAAAGCATCCATCAGTCAATAATAATAATAATATAATTCTCGTTAGCTTTTTACTGCGACGACACAACGCAGCGTAAAGGAAAACTATAAAAGAAGATGAATTTCGGAGGCCAAAACCCCCCGCAGCAGCAGCAGCAAGGCGGCGCGTACCCGGCGCACAACGCGTACGAGTGAGTGTTTATGTTCTTTTTTGTTTTCGCGGTTTTCGGGGACGATTTGTCGTTCGCGAGCGCGTTTGCGAAAGGGGAGGAGTTTTAGCGCGCTTCGTTAATTCTCTTCTCTCTCTCTCTCGCTCTCTCTTCGCGTAATCGTCTCTCTCTCTCTTTCTCTCTGTGATTTTTTCTTTCATTCCTTCGCGAAACAAACAAAGACTTACCCAAACTTTCTCATCGAATACGCAGTCCAAACTTGGTCCCAACGCAAGCGCCAGACAACTGGAAAGACCAAATCAAAGCTCCAGCGCGCGACGAGCGTTACCAAACCGAAGATGTCACCGCGACGAAAGGAAACGAGTTCGAAGACTATTTCTTGAAGAGAGAACTTTTGATGGGCATTTTCGAGAAAGGTTTCGAAAGACCTTCGCCAATTCAAGAAGAATCAATCCCGATCGCGTTAACTGGGAGAGATATTTTAGCGAGAGCGAAGAACGGGACGGGTAAAACCGCGGCATTTACGATTCCGATTTTGGAAAAGACGGATGCCACGAAGAATATCATCCAAGCCGTTATTTTGGTGCCGACGAGAGAATTGGCGTTGCAAACTGCGCAGGTGTGCAAAGAACTCGGGAAGCACTTGGGTACTCAAGTCATGGTAACGACGGGTGGTACCTCTTTGAAGGACGACATTATGCGTTTACACCAAACGGTGCACGTCGTCGTGGCGACGCCGGGTCGTTTGGTCGATTTGGCCGGGAAAGGCGTCGCGAAGTTGTCCAACGTCACAATGTTAGCCATGGATGAAGCCGATAAGTTGCTGGCGCCAGAGTTTGAACCAGTCATCGCGCAAGTGATCGATTTCTGCGCGAAGAACCGACAAATTTTGTTGTACTCGGCGACGTTTCCAGTCACGGTCAAGTCGTTCAAAGACAAGTATCTCAGAAAACCTTACGTCATTAACTTGATGGAAGAGTTGACCTTGAAAGGTATCACGCAATACTACGCCTTCGTAGAAGAGAGACAGAAAGTGCACTGCTTGAACACGTTGTTTTCAAAGTTACAAATCAACCAGTCCATGATTTTTTGCAACTCTGTGAACAGAGTTGAACTGCTCGCGAGAAAAATTACCGAGCTCGGCTATTCGTGCTTTTACATCCACGCGAAGATGCAACAAGGCGACCGTAACAAAGTCTTCCACGATTTCAGAGCTGGGTCGTGCAGAAACTTGGTCTCCTCGGATTTATTTACCCGAGGTATCGATATTCAATCCGTTAACGTCGTCATCAACTTTGATTTCCCGAAATCCGGCGAGACGTATTTGCACAGAGTTGGTAGATCCGGGCGATTCGGTCACTTGGGTATCGCCGTGAACTTGGTGACGTACGAAGATCGATTCAACTTGTTCAGAATTGAGCAAGAGTTAGGGACCGAGATTCAACAAATCCCACAAAACATCGATCCGGCAAAGTATTGCCGATAACAATTTTTCAACATTCATCATCATCATCGGTGTTTATAGAAAGTGTTGTATTTAGAAAATTGTTTGTATAAAAGTTTTAGAAGGAGGAGGAGGAAAAGAGAGAAAGAATTTTAATTAGGGAGAGGATTGTATTCTTAGGAAGGGCGAAAATAGGAGTGTGAACGAGAATGAGCAGATTGAGTGAGACGCGGAGGAAATTGTGCTGATACTGTTTCTTTGTTGTACAATCATCAACGCGTATTGATGAAAAAGAAGCAGTACCTCTTTGTATCGGGGAATACGTTTTTTATTATTCCGCGAGAACAGCGGAGCGAGCCAAGTCTGATCCGAGCCGGGTTTAGTAACAATACCCAGTTGAACAAAAAAAAAGAACGAGGCGTCGTCGAGCGATACCATCTGATTCGAGTTTACCGTACGAAAGAGTTTCGATTTTGAGAGTGTAGTCATTGAGAAGAGAGTTCAAAGAGACGAGAGAGAGAGAAAGTGAGAGTTGCGAGCGCGTTGATATCTCTATCGCTGGAAGAGCGGAGCATCAACGCGCGACCGCAAAAAAAACGTTTTGAGTGTTTGTTTGTCGTTAACTCAACAAACTTTATATCCCTCGAACGTCAAGAAAACCCTCGGTTCTGCCGAGAGGCTGATTCAAGAGCTCCCTTGACTCTGTCGAGAGGTTGCTATAATACCATTTAGTTATTAAGTTTGGCCCATCTAAGAGAAAGAAGCGCCCAGGCTAGGTGCACGTGTTCGTAATAACAGTGCGCCCGCGTGGAGGTGAAAGAGAAGAAGTAGTGGTGCTGTCCGAATAAGTTTTAACAAAAGAAAGATATTGTTTGTATCTGCTGCATACGTGTATGTACTATTGGTACTTTCTCAACACGAGTATTTCTTTAATCCCGTTCTTTTCTTCCTAATGACCGTCTTGCCGCTCTCGGTCATCAAGTAATGGTCGTCTAAAATTAATCCTCTCGGCAACATGATGCTACGATAGGCTTGATTGCACGAGTACCCAACTCTCCCTGGAATGAACGAAGAGAACAACCCCCAATTATCCCCTGCACCGTATTTTTTTGCCGTCTCCAAGAACAACTGGATCTCGTCTTCTTCCCAAGGTCCCCACTTTGGCTCCTCTCCCGGCTTGCAGTGTCGATAAAAATACATGTTTGGATTCGTGTGCAAACACTTCTTCGAATGCTCTTTCGCGTTTGATGATTTCCCAATTCTTCCTACCGCTTCCCTCGGGCCACTCACTCCCATACTCTCCCAGTGCTCTTCTTGCGTCGGCGCAAAGTTTAACTCCTTGCGCGTCTTCTCTTCCACCCACCCTTCAAAATCTCTCTCAATCTTTAACCCATTCTTAAATCCTTTAGCCTCGCAATATTCCTCGCACGTCATCAAATTTTCGTCTAAATTCGGTACTATGTACCCCATCGACGCGCTCTTCCCTTCAAACGCTCTCTCCGCCGCGTTTAACACCTTATCGTAGGCGTCAAAGTTATAGTTTACGTTTTGCGACTTCTCGCGCGTCGACCGTCGCACCGGTTCCAACTGTTCCTTTGATTTTCTCTTCTTCGGCGTGCTCGTCGTCGCTCGCTTGGGAACGGGTTCGACTGGTTTCGGTAAGTCTAAAGCCGCCAATCGTAATTTGTTTCGTTTGATGTTTTCCTGTTCGTTCAAGTTCGTTCGTTTCGAAGAGAGAAAGAAGAGAAAAGTCGTGTCAGTCCATACTCTTTTTTTTTTTTAAATCCAAAAGTCTCACCTCTCTCTCTAACTCGTACGCGGTTAAATTCGCGATCCGTTCCGCCTCTTGCTCCTTCGTCAGCGCTTTCGGCTGGTAGTACGAGTCTTCGTTTCGACATTTGGCGCATCCGTTTTTGCTGAATCGGCACTTGGAGCATCCGAAAGATTTGTTCACCCCCATGGATGGGTTCCTTCTTGTTTATTTTTAAATATCAAAGCGGGAGGATTCGGGAAAATGCACTTTTCTAAAAAGTTCTCTTCGCGCGCCGCGCTAAACGTACCCACGCGTGGGCGTTGAATGAAAAAAGAAAGGCGCGAGCGCGCGCGCTCCAGAGCTAAAAATGTCTCCTCTCGGGTGCTCTCGAAGAGGTGGGCGTGTGATCGTCTCTCGCTCTCTTCTCGCCGCGCGTGATGACTTTTTAAATGAAGAAAATGCGTGTCGTGTGGGTGTCGAAAGAGAGAAAAAGTCTCGTGTCGAGAGCGTTGTTCAAATATAGTAAGTAGTATTTAGGTATACCTCGTCGCGTTTGCTAACCTGCTATTGATTTTACAACATTTATTTACACTCTTTTCGACTTTCAGAACACGCGAAACGTATTTTCATTTCAAGCCGTCGCGGCATCCACGGCGGAGTCGTTCAGCGCGCAGCACACCACGGCTTTGTGGTGTCCGTTGTACACGCGAATAGCTTCGCCGCTGCTGCAATCCCAAAGTCGAGCGCTTCCGTCGCTACTCGCGGTGACTAAATACGCCGCATCGACGCTAAACACGCAATCCCACACCCATCTCGAGTGGCCATTTAAAGTTCTTTCTAATCCTAACCCGTCTAAATTCCATAATTTCACCGTCTTATCGCTACTAGTCGTCGCTAAACTCCTCACGTCTGGCGAAATCAAACACTTCAACACGTACTCGTCCGGATGCGCTCTCAACTTGTGCAACGGTTCAAAATGTGCCGTCGTCTTTGCATCTTTTTGCAATCGCCACACGTAACACGTCCCAGTCGAGTTCCCCGCGACGACTAAACTACCATCCGACGCCACGCTGACGCTTCGTACCGCCACTCCAACCTCCGGCACTAACTCGCACGAACACGCGTTCATCGCCAAATCCCACACGCGAATGTTCCCGTTCGCGTCTCCGGACAACAACTCCGCGCCGTTCGGATGCAACGCCACCGTCGTCACCGCCGCTCTCGACTCGTACTCCCTCGTGTGCCTCGATCCTTGCCTCGCGTCCCACAACTTCACCGTCCCGTCGTCCGACCCGGAATACATCCACCTCCCGTCCCTCTCGAATCCAATCGCAGTCACGTTCCCTTGGTGCCCTTCGTGCGTTAATATCGGCGACGGATTCGAGGCGTTCACCTCGAACACCTTAATCGTCGGGTTCCCAGCCGCCGCTAATATCTGCTTATCCGGAGAAATCTCCAGCTTGTTCACCTGCGAGTCTTGGTGTTGCAACGTCCGGTAACACACCCCGCGCGTGGCTTCCCAAAATCGAATCGTGTGGTCGTACCCAGCCGTGGCTAACACCACGAACGGGTTCGGCATTTTTCTCTCTCTCTCTCTCTCTTAATAAAAAGAGGAGGTTTTTTTACGCGTCGTGCAAACAAACAAACACCAAGAGAAGAGAGAGAGAAGACGAGAGAGAGAGAAAAGAGGAGAACCACAACGCGTAGAAGAGATGCGCCAGAGAGACACAAACAACGACAGCAGAAGAGAGAGAGTGAGAATTTTTGTCCCTCTTCTTCTTCTTCTTCTTCTTTTTTTCTAACGAGGGAACGACTTTTTTGCTCTTCTTTCGCAAACTCACTTGTCTTTTTCTTTTTTTTTGCTTTTTTTTGCTTTTTTTTTGCTTTTTTTTGCTTTTTTGCTTCTCTCTCGTCTTCTTCTTCTTCTTCTTCTTCTTCTTCTTCTTCTCTCCGCCGTCCGTGTCGCTTTTTTCTCCTCTTCGCCGCCGCAAGTGGTGCTCTTTTTGTAGTACTAATCTCTCTCAAAAATCAATCGTCTTCACTTCCGCACACACACACACACACACACACACACACATATTCAAGAATGAATCTGATCCAACAACTTCAAAAGAAACCGAAGCCGACGCTCTCGCACGTGGAGTCGTTCGAAGATTTCGCGGCCGTCATCGACGGCGAGGGGCAAGATTACATCAACTTGAGACTGGAGTACGACTTGGAAAAAGTCCCATCGGGTGGGAGCGAGGTGTGCGGGTCGACCGCGCAAATGTTCGCGCGAGCGTCGACGATGAAAGAAGCCGCGGGGAGACATTTTCACGCGAAGGTGAGACAATCGTTGGGGTTGGAAGCTACGGACGAGAAGATTTTGAGAGCGGCGAAATTAGCCGGGAGAGGTCGAGACTCGCTCAGTTCTTTCCAAAACGACGACGAGGAGGAAGAGGAAGAGGAGGAGAAGGAAGAGACGGTGGAGGATTTGATGAAGTCCGCGGCGTTTCAGATGAAGAAGACGATCAAGAAAGGATCGAAAGAGTACCCGGATCACTACGGGGCGATTGGTTTAGCCGTGGAGAGGTATTTGGCGACCCCGGAGCAAATAAAGGAGAATTTCCAAGAGTACTCGATGAAGTTGCACCCGGATAAGTGCGGCATCGCGGGCGCCGACGAAGAAGGGAAGGAAGCAATCGAACAGAGATATAAAGCGGTCGCGATCGCCTACGAGGTATTGTCGGACGATAAGAGAAGAAGAGAGTACGATTCCGTGGACGCACCGAAACACGATTTGCCAACGAGCGTGAAAGCCGGAAAGACGTGGTTTGAGACCTTCATCCCGGCGTTTAAAAAGTTGGAGAGATGGTCTGAAGTCAAAGGCGGGCACGTGATTTGCGAAGCCGAGGACGCGCCGTACGAGGACGTGAAGAAGATGTACGTCTCGTGGACCAAGTTCAAGTCGTGGAGAGAGTTTCCTCACGAGCAAGAGAACGATTTGGAATCCGCTAACGATAGGTACCACAAGAGGCAAATGCAAAAGGAAAACGAGACGAAGAGGAAAGAAAAGAAGAAGGAAGAGTCGGTGAAGTTGAGAGCGTTTTTCGATGCGGCAGAGAACTTAGATCCGAGAGTGATTAAGGAGAAGGAGAGAAAAGCGGCGGAGAGAGAAGCGAAGAAAGCAGAGAAGAGCGGTGCGGGTGGTAAAGGTGGCGGCTCCAAGGCAGAGAACGAGGCGGCCGCGGCGGCGGCGAAAGCCGCCGCGGAAGCCGCCGCCGCGGACGCGAAAGCGGCAGCCGCCGCGGCAAAGAAGAAGAAAGAGGCGGAAAAGAAGGAGATGCAAAAGACGAGAAAAGCTGTTCGAGCAATTCGCGACGAGGCGGAAGGCGCGCCGGAAGAGTTTGATTTGGATCAATTGATGCTCAAGTTGGACATCTCTGGCGTGAAGAGCTTGCTCGACGAATGCACGGGGAAATCCGCCGCAGAATCTGGCGCGATTTTGAAAGCCGCGGTCGAGAAAGGCGCTTAAAATGAGCAAATTAAGAGAATGGGAGATTAAGAGAGAGAGAGAGAGAAAAGATCAACAACTTAAATTATTTTTGTGCATAACGATTGGTTTATGGACTATATTGAAATTATTGACAACACCGCATCTCCTACTACTTTCTAAGCTTTCGTGACTACTCTTCCGATGACTTGGTCCCCGTCCGAACATCGTTCGGAAACGAAGACTGCATCGTGCAACGCGTTATTCTCCCCGATATTCTCAAACGTCAACAAGTGTTTCGAGCCCGCAAACTCGGCGAAGACGCACGCGTTGTCGAGCTGTCCTTTGCCTTTATCGATGAACCCCCACCTACCTTTACCCCAAGGCGTCTTCAAATCGCCGCCTTCCAAGAATCGCAAACCAGGGACACCGCCCCAGGAAAACGGTTCGTTTTCGCCTAATTTTGATAATACGGACGCCACGTGTGCTTTTTCCGAGTAACTTTCTATGCTTTCCGAGGGTTCAACCATTCGCAATTTGCATAGGATTTTTGAATCAGCGGCAGCTTCACCGAATCCTTCGCCGTGCGTCCATCGGTCGAAGTTCGAAATCGCTTTTGCGCTCGCGCCAAGAACTGTATTCTGCTTCATTTCCTCGTAGTAATTGTACGCGTCTATCATCCTTTGAACGGTTTCTTTCAATCGCAAGTGGTAACTCATGCGTATGGCAACTGGAATGAATTTTTTCGCTTTCGCATCCTTCTTGGCGAAGCGATAAATCATCTTCGAGTTTGCAAAGCATAAATAATTGAGCGTCCTTTTGATGACACCAGGACCGACATAATCGCCGTGGGCAGGCAAATCGAGCGCTTCATTGAATGCTTCGTGTGCTCTGATTGCAATATCCGTGGGCGAGGAGCCTTTGATGCCTAAAAGTATCCTCGCCACGCGCGTCGCCAGCGCCAACGATTCTTCTGTCGCTTCAAATCTCGCAAACCCGTCGTCTCTACTCGCTGCACGTCCGCCGTGACAATATCTCGACCAATCCATGTGCGGATCATCGACGACGTGGTCGTAACCATACGCAGTCATATCGTCCCAACCGTCTGACATGGCTTCCACGTCCGCGTCTCGATAAAAATACGTCGACGGGTCGTGCATGAGCACTGTTTCTGGATCTATTGCAATCGTGTGCACGCCATTCTCCAACAGTCGCTTCAAGGCAATCCATTTCAGAATGGTCGCATCGTAACTGCTCGACTCTAGCACGGAAATTTCGCTCGAAACAGCTCGCGCAATATTCGCCACTTTCGGTGAATTCGTGACAACAATGACGCTTTTGTCTACTTTCAATTTCTTTGCGCCTCGTTCGAGGAAGACTTGCAAGTGGTCCGCGTTGTCGTCGTTTGCCGAAACGACTATGGCCGACTTCTGTGCGCCTTTCCAAACGTTGCCTTTCCTGGACAACATTTCATCAATCTGTACGGATGTGCCATCGTTTGACGGAGGCGGCGGTGTTTTTGAAATCGCGTGTAACGAGCGCCCTAAGTCGGTAATTTTCCCATACCAGTCCTTCATTGGCGCGCACTGAGAAGAATACGCCGCAGGCGCACCTTCCTTCCAATTCTTAGAACCGATGATTCCATCGTTAACGGCGTGCTTATGTTTTCCTTCTAATTCCACGACGGATTTTAATTCTCCTGAACACCCGACGGTGCACTCTAACGACGCGACGTTCGCGTCGTGGTTGTAATACTTATCGACGAGTTGCATTTTCCGTTCTTTATCCGTGTGATAGTTCGCGTGCATGGCTACTGGTCTATGCCTATCTTTAGCCAACTCTGGTTTATGCCTCACGATACGGAACATCACTTTACTGTTCAAGAAACAATACGGATTCATCACTCGAACCGTCGCGCCGCTTGTTTGATGCCAATCTCGACTGGCAAACCATAATTCCAAGTTATAGCCAGCTTGATCCCATAAATCTTCCGTCGCCATTCTGTGCGCCATGATGGACATGAGCCTATACGAAGCTTCGGTGGCGGCGACGTACCATAATCCAGAATTCAACGCGGAAACTCGAAACGCTTTTACTCGCGTGCGTCCCGACCTTCCCATAGCCGCATCGTCGATAACTTGATGAAACCCATTCGCAGTTTGATTGTCCCACCCGTCAGACATGGACTCGATATCGTGATCCCGATACAAGTAAGGAAAAGGATTTTGTAAGTACACGACGTCTGTATCCGTCAATAAGACGGAGCACCCAACTTTGACGAAATCTTTTATGATGCCAAACTTTTGCGCCGAGATTTTGTGCGACCCTCTCGCATCGTTCTTCACTCGATACGTCGCCACTCCTTTATCCTGCAAGTTCTTTTCCAACATATCGTCTAAGCATATGACGAGAAAGTTCGTTATTTTCAACGATTTAATTGAATCAACAAACTTATAAATTCCTGGAGCGGCGGAATTCGCCACAGCCGCTAAGACTTCTCTATCGATCGCAATCTCCTTGACGACTTTGCACAAGACTTTCAGATCCCCTACGCAATTTTGCGGCCAATTGGAGTCGGTTTTAGCTACGGAAAAGTCTAAGCGCCTCGCAGACCCCCACGCACCAGTGTTTATTGCTTTCGTTTCGCACACTTTATTCGTTTCGTCGGACATGGACGGCAAGGCGAACGCGTTCGGGTAGGTATCCGTGAGCGGTTCAATCTTAGCTAGCATAGAAGGAACGCCACCGCGGCTACTGCTGCCGCCGCCGTTTTTACTACTACCGCCACGACTCTGCGTCGAAACTGCATCACGTACCTCTTCATCGCGCTCGAACGGAGTCTTTTCTTGTCGTCGCCCACCTAGTCCTTCGCCACCAGAAAAACTCCTCCCGTTAAAATCTGTATCCCCCATGCGTCTATTCTTCCCGCTCCCGCTACCGCCGATGTCGTTAAAGTTCGTCGCACCACTACCCATCATCATCGCTCTCTCGTGTTCCACTCTCGCTCGCTTCATGTGACCTTCGTCTCTCTGATGTTTCAGCAAACTCACGATGACTCCGAGCGCGCACCCAAACGCAATCGACTTGCCAAGTTTAGCAGAAGGTGCCGATCGCTTCTCATCCCTCGAAATCATCATCTTCTGTTGCTGTATCATTTTTTCAAACTATCACTTGTTAAAAAACTGATTCCAAATTGTTCGTCTGTTCGCTTCTAACCACAGTGACCACTCCGTGACGAGTTCCGTGTACTTTCGAACTTCCGGGTTCTTGATTTTCTTACTGTTGATTTCGATAATCTGATGCTCTTGCAAGTACCCGAGCGCGCATAAAGAAGAGGAGGCGATGAAAAGGTACTTCGAGAACGAGCCGAACATTTACCGCGCTAAAGAGCCGTGCCTTTTATAAGATTTTCCCTCTCTGTGTGTGTATGTGTGTGTGTGCGTGTGTGTGTCTGTATATTTATTCGCGCGCGCGCGTGATGCGTAGTTTTGACGACGATTGAAACGACTTTTTTGTCTCTTATTGTGAATTCCCGAAAGATTTTTTGGATCTCTCTCTCTCTCTCTCTCGCGCGCGTGCGCACATTCATTCCTATATAAAAACCTAATAGACTTCATCGCAGACCCTTTTCCACGTTCCGACGAAAAACTCCACGCCATTGCTGGTGAAAAGCATCTCCTCGTGCCATCTCGCCAAGTTTTTAACTCTCTCCAAGAACTCTTTGATGTCTTCTTTGTAGACGTATTGTTTCTTGATGGCGTCGACCGCGGCGCGGACGTGCGAGGCGAGAGAGCAAGCGCACTCTGTCGCTAAACCAGCGATGACTTGCTCTTGGCCTGGCGCGTTGTATTTGAATTCGTCGCTTCGACGCACGCGGTGCATTTCAACAGCCAGTCGGCGCGAATGTGTTGCGAAGAGATGTTCGATGACGTTGAACTCCTTCTCGATGTAGAAAGGCGCGGTTGTGGCTTCTTTGACTTCTTCTCCTCCAGTTCCTTCTTCGTTCTCTCGGACGATGTTTGTTTTGATGTCGTTTTTATCGCTCTGTCTCTCCATTATACCACGCTTTTCGTTTTCTGCTTTCTGTTTCTTTGTTAGTTGCATAAACACAGTGTTCACACTCGGTTGCGTCCTGTCCCGAACGTAGACTTTAGATTGAGGGCCAATTAAACCTTGCGCCGGGCCACGAGTGTCCAAAACTAATCCACGCTTCTTCGGATTTTTCTTCGCAGGCGACCCCGTGTTATTCTCAAAATGCAATCTCACGCATAAACCGCGAATAATCTCTATGCCAAAATGAATGCTCTTGTTTAAGTCGTCTAAAATCTCGCGAACTTTCTTGTGTATGATTTTGTAGTCGTTCGTCGCGTTGACCAAATTTTTCGATCTCGAATATTCCGTGCAAGGTCCGTGACCTAAGAAACCCTTCTTTTGAGTGCTATTTATGTCTTTTGAGAGCATTATTTCAAACGTGATTGATTTCGCGCGGCGATCTCCTAACATTTTAGCTCTGTCGCAAACGGTTTTTGACATGTCCTTTAAAACCGCCAAAACTCGTTCCCTGGTTTCGAATCTCACGCCCCAGGAAATTTTCATGCTCGTCGTTTGCGGCGGTGGATCTGGTTTCCATTCGGTGTCGTCTATTCCCCTAGCTTTTTGAATCAAGTTATAAGTCGCCACGTCGCCCCCTATTACGTCGATGAGTTGCATGAATTCACGGCTTCCCTCTTTAATCGCTTGCAAATCCGCGCACCTACGAATGTTCTCCTCTCTCAGTTTTCTAAACAAAACGTGTCCTACCCCCGGGACATCCTCGACGGCCAACTGTGCCATGAAGTAAGGCGCATCTTCTTTCGATACGTAATAATAAGGGTCCTCACTCATGCCGTTTGGTTTCGCGTACTTTGACGTCGCGCACTTTGCGATCAACTTGTTTGGTCCCGCGCCGACGGAGCACTTCAATTTACACCTCTCGGTGACGTACTTTTGGATAAACTTCGCCATCGCTTCTCCTCTGACGCTCGCGTTCTCGCTCTCTATGCCTTTTTCTTTAATAAACTTATCTTTTTCTAACTTCAACCCGTTCGTGACGTCCAAATACGCCTCGTCGCAACTCGATCCAATCACGTGGTCGGTCAGCTCGAACAGCGCCTCGTAAAAGTTGGTCGCGAATTCCATGTAAGCGTCGAAACAATAACTCAACACGAGAACATTCTCCGGCTTTCTCCGATCGCTATCGTTAAAACGCATCCCAGCGCGCAAACCCAACGCGCGCGCGGCGTAATTCGCACAGCTAATCTCCCCGGTCTCCCCCCACGCGACGACCATGGGCGTTTCCTCGTCGCCGATTAAATCCGGTCGCAAAGTATGCACCGAACCTTGCAGAAAAAAACAATCGATGTCCACGTGCGCGACGATTCTGGACCGATCGTCTAAAACGCTCGGTTGGAGTTTGCTCGCGTTCGGGAGCAATCGTTGCTTGATCGCGTAATAGCGGTGGTTCCACGTTCCTATTTATACATATAAAAAAGCGCGAGAGAAATTTACATGAACAGAGACAGGGGAAGAGAAAATGTACGTACCTATGAATCCCAATCTGGTCTTATCCGTGTAATTCGCGACGAAGTCTTTGTCCGTTTCCGTCGTGCGCACAAAGTTTCTGCTGAACTTTGACGCCATCTCTCTACTTTTTTATTTCATATGTGAAGATCTAAAAGCGCAAAGCGTTGTGTATGTGTGTGTGCAACATCGCGAGAGAAAAGTGCGGAGAGATCGAAGGAGGTTCGAAGGAGAGAAAAAATCTGGGCACCTTGGAACTTTCAAACCCTAAACTAAGCACTCTCGTAAACTGGCACTTGACCTAATAACATTTTATCTAAAGTCATTGAATAACGCGCGATAAAAAAAGCATGTTCACCGCGACGACGACGACGACGACGACGAGCGCGAAATTGGTCCAAACTCAGCGACGACGACGACGCGCGGGCGATGACGCGATTTTTTCCGCGGCGGCGCGAAGAACGCAACGACGACGGTCGAAGAAGAATAACGGTAGTGGAGGATTCACGAACGCGAGTTTTACAGTTAGGGGCGACGAGAAGAAGAAGGAAGAAGAAGATGACGACGCGAGAGAGGCGCGACGAAGCGCGATGAGCAGAAGGTCGATGTTTATGGCCAACGCGGTGTTTTACGTGATGAACGCGTCGCCGGCGAGCGCGATGTTCAATTCTGGTTTAGACGTTCCCATCGAAGAGCCGTTACGTGCGGTCGCTGTCGTGATGGCTGTTAAAGTAGCTTTGCGAGATATAGCGGACCAGAACGAGGACTTTCGAAAGACGTGCGACGCGCCCGTTTACGCTTGCGATTTGTCGCAGCTGAACGTGAAATGCGCGACTCGGGTGTCTGGACCGATGACGCGAGCGTTGCCGACGATCTTGGAGACGTACGGGTTAGATCCGTACGAAGTGGAAGCGCTTAAACAGTCCATACAAGAGTTGGAGACGCAGTTGAAAGCGAACAACGCGCGCGTGGCAGTGAATTTTAAAGCGCCGGCGGAATACTTTGATCTCATCGACAGACAGATCGACGAGTTGTTGACGCAGTTACCGGAAGACGCGATGAGTAGCGCGAGAGATTTGTTTGAAAACGGGTGCGATTTAAGCGTGCCGGCAGAACAACCCGCCGAGTTGGATTGCAGAATCGCGCGAGCCGTGAGCCAAGGGAAAAGACCCAGCGGAGGGGTTTCTTAGAAAGTCCATTTATTGTTAATACTAAAAATGATACGAGAATATGCGTAGCGTGATTCGTTGCATAGCGCTGCTTCCATCGTGTCATCTTCTTCAAAATTTTGTGCGCGCGTTCCCTCCGTCTTTTTGTTCGTATTCACGAGGTGGAGAAAAAATACACGAAACCAAACCAAAATCTCTTCAAAACGAAAAGAAAGAATCTCCTCTTCCATGGACGGCGAAATCAGAGAGTGCGCGACGGATTCATCTTCTTCTTCCTCGGAGGAAGACGAGGATGCGAACGTCTTCGCGCCGCGTCCTTTTCAGCAGCGCGAAGATCACTCGGGAAAAGACAAGAAGAAGAAGAAGAAGAAGAAGATCAACGCCGCGAAACGGTTCTTTTCCTCGAAGAAGAAGAAAAACGCGGCGCCTTCCTCTTCGTCTTCGTCGGAAGAAGACTGCGAGGTCGACGAGTCCATGTTGGAAACGTTCGAATTCCTGGACGCGGAAGAGCGAGCAATCATGAGCGCGAATCGTCTCGAGCACCGAATCGAACCGCAGGACGCGAACGTCGACGCCGCGTTTTCCATCTTGCACGCGCAATTTTTTACCTCGACTTCGGTGGACGTTGAAAAATTTGTGAAACCGAAGCTCCACGACGACGCGGACGCAACGTTCGTAAAGTTTAAAGTCGCCGCGGAACGATTACGGGCGAAAGTGCATCGAAACCATTCGCATAGAAAGATTGGAGCGCACGAAATCAGGCAAGCGCAAGCGAAAGAGAACCGTCCCGGGCGCAAGATGTTTACGAATTTGAACGGGAAATTTTTACGTCTCGATGAAAATAAGTCAGCTCCGAAGACGGCGAATTTGAGATCAGACGTGGCGAACGCGGATACCGCCGTGAATATCGGGTTGAAATTGGCGGAGTGTTTGAGACGAGACTCGGTTTTTCAGAATAGTGATGTGACGACGTACGATAGCGAACATAATATCGTAATGGTGGAGAAAGATTTACACTTCGACGGTGAAGACGAATCGATGAAACGTTTTTTACTCGCGACGCGGCTTATCGTTGCTCAAATCGCGGAAATTTTACGTCCGCGTGGGCCTGGATTCAATGAAAAGTCGCCCTCTGCAGCAGTGGATGACGATGCGTCGATGAGAAAGAAGAAGAGCGAAATCGAGGAAGTTACGTTTACACGTGCCGATCCTTTCGACGCGTACGATTCGAGCGACGAAGAAAAAGCCGTTCAAAGCGATACAGGAGCTTTACCATTGCCTCCACCTCTCGGCTCGCACGTCGTGCGTTGCGTGGAAACGCCCGAAAGTCTCGATTTCGTTCGTTCGCTCCCAGAAGGCACTCCTTTGAGCGTATACTTTCAAGAAAACAACGCGTACAACTTCAAAGAGATTCGCACCGCTGACCACTTTCTCGACGGTTCGAGGCAAAAAATACGAAGTTCAACAAAAATTCAAGCCATTCCGAAAGCCGAAATGTACGGCGCTTCGCTTTTGATTCACATGGAGTTACCTGGTCCAATGGAACGAGAAGAGTGTGCGCCGAAAGACGTTTGCCGAGAAGGTTGTTACGTCGAGTTAAACGGCGCGAGCGGACATCCGGATTATTTATCTCGCTGGAGAAGACGCGAGAACTGCCCGCAATCGGAACGAAGTGTCGATACCGAAGTGTACACGTTTACGTTACCGACGCTTAAAGCGCATGAATTTTTCTTGCGCGAACCCATCGGCGAGCTCTGCGGCGACGTGAAAATCGAGTGCGAAAAAACCGGTTTGGAAGCCATTTTGAAATTCCACGAATACGACGCCGAGTTTTCGCCGGCTATGCGTAACCTCGTTACCGGCGTCGTGACAAAAAAAGAGACGAGCGAAGTCAAGCGCATGCTCTTTGGCACGTGGGATTCGGTCATCTTTTGGGAAGATCCATTCAAATCGAAAAGCGACGAGTTACAAGTCGTATTCGACGAAGCAGAAACACTCTCGAAAGGCGTTTTGTATGACGATCTCAAACACGCCGTCACGCAGAGAGGATTCGTTCGACCATTATCGCAATCGATTACGAACAACGTTCGTTCGCTCGCGACGGCTATAAAATGTCCTCAAACGATGAGTCGCGAAAAATTGTGGATGGCGATTCAATCCGCGATTCGATATTCAAAGAAATTGGGCCATTTAGGTAGCCTGTGCTCGCGAATGCTTTTGGGATCCGAAACGCTCGAATGTCAAGACGAACAGAGAGGCACAGGTACGCTCGATTTAGATATGGGTTGGGAGATGACCACTTTGGTGGCCACGAAACTTCCACCGGACGCGGAACCTCCTTTACCGGCTATATGGCAGATGCAACCGTCTCCTCCGCCAAAGGAAGGGCATGTCGAGAAGTACGGGTGTGGGCTTTTTCACGCACAAAACGACGAAGGAGAAGAAGAAAAAAAAGAAGAAGCGAAGTAAACGCGCGACTATAATTATTACTACTTACATAATGACTAAACACATCATTTTCTACTTGTATCGCACCAACTCAATTCTATACCGATCGTTCTGCTGCTCCAAAATTTCTTTCACTTCTACTCTTCCTCTTCCTCGACAACTAATCATATCGCCTTCCCCAACCGTCGCGTTTTTCTTTTCGCACACGTTATAGTTCAGTTTCACGTTACCTTTTGCAATGTCCTCCCCCATCTTACTTCTCGCGCAACGGAAACCCGCCGAGGCGACGGCGTCCAGCCGAAGCGACGCTTCATACGTTCGCATGGGCTCTTGCGCCTGAGCGCCTTGCGTGCCTTCTAATTCGCTCAGAGGAAACAACTCCACGGTAACTTTAACGGTGCGGACAGATTCCAACGCTCTCGTCAAGAAAACCGCAATCGCAGGCGTGGCCATCACTTTCGCGCCACCCTCGGAAGAGTTATTCACTAAGATGTCTCCAATCTTTTCCCGCTTCACGCCCGCGTTCAGCACCGCGCCTAAAAAATCCGGATGCGTCGCCGGATCGAACGCAAACTTACCGCTTATGTTCACACACGCGATCGCGCAATTACTCGTGTCCACTTCCTCTTCCCCATCCTCTTCGTTCGCGAAAAATTCGTCCTTCTTAGCCAACTCAAACAGTTCTTCGCTATTCTCCGGCCTCGCGAGAAGCATCCGCTGCTGCTCCGCTCCCGCGTATCCCCCCGTCCTATCGCACACGATTCGGTCGCCAAAGTTCTTTCTCACCGCTTTTTCGATCCATTCGCACAGAGGAGGCGAGTAAAAATCCGTGATTTCACACGACCACACTTTCTCCGCTCGCTTAGCTTGCTCGAGCGCGCGCGTGACGTCTTTTTGAAACGCGGCGGGCATGCTCCCGGGAAAATCGTATTTATCTGCTTTCTTCTTCCCGGCGTTTGACGATTTGCTCTTCTGTTGTTGTTGTTGTTGTTGCGCGGCGACGAAAAAAGCCTCTCTCGTCGCGACGCGCGTTCGTCGGTTGCTCGTCGACGGGACTAATTTTGTGGCGGTGGCGGCGGCGCGCGACGAGAAAGCCGTCGACGACGACATGTCTTTCTTATTTCTGAGTGTAAGCGTGTGCGCGTGTGTTTTGGCGGATTACTGACGCGAGAAGAGAAAGAAAATGAAAGTATGAATACTCGTCGCCGATGATGCTGATGGACAAAATAACAATACAACAATGCTGACAGACGCGCATAAATACATACATATGTGCATAATCCACTCCCACTCCTTCTCATTTTTCATTTTTATCTGCTGTTGGACAACTTACAGACGCAATCGTAGACGTTCGCGCCTAACCTTTTCGCGTTGATTTCAGATTTAACCATCGCCAAGTTCAGGACGTCCACGTGCGGTTGGACGTATTTACCGCACTCCCAGTTCGATTCTAACGAACGGCCCATGCCGTCTAAAACGACGAGCCATCTGAGTTTTTCCCCCTGTTCCATGTCGACGCCGCCGACGGTGTCTTCGCGTTTGACCCAATCGTTGATATCTTTGCCCGTGGCGTTCAAGTTGAGCAACGTGGACGCTTGGCCGGAGGAGAGCAGCGCAATCTTGCCGTTTTCGCGGTACAGTCGTAAATGATCCGGGTCGTGTTCTTCGCACGCTCGGTAAAACTCCTCGAGTTCGTTGATGGTGACGTCGTTCAGCGCAGCCGATTCGTTCGCGACCAACGCGACTTTCGCGCCTTTGGTTCTCTTGGCCAACTCTCTCGCTAACAGTGTCATCCCTAAGACGTCCGCGCCGGCGTTGTCGCAAAACACGCACACGCGGTCGTACTCGTTCGCTCGCAACTCATTCAAATCGTCGCACAACCACTCGCTATTTCTCACTCGTTTCCTCGATGCTTCAAACGCAAACTGTAAATCCTCGCTATTCTTAAACGCAAACTTATTCGAATCCCCTTTAAACGCGTTCCCACCGACGACGTTTTGCACCGCCTGCGCCGCTCCGGCATCGAACAGATTCCCAGCCAATGCGATTTCAATCGCCGCTTTCAACGAGTCCTCCGAATTATCCACGTCATCCCTCAACGACTGAAACAAAACGTCCGAACACAACGCGTTCTCCGCCGCTTTCACCGCGCGAAACAAATCCGGCAACCCGTACCGCCGCAACAACTTCTCCTTCTCGCTGACCACATTCAACAACGTCCCACCCTCGTACGCGTCGCTCTCTACTCGCGATAAGAACGCGTCGTATTCTTCCTCCCACTCCTGGTACCTCTCTAAAAAGCTCTCGTCCTCTCCGTGAAACATGTCCTTCGTCCGTCGCGCGTTCGCCCGGTGCGACGGATGTTGACTTCGCAACAAAACCACCCACGCTTGGCGACAGGCCACGTCCGAGGCGTGCGCATCGCACACGCCCGGGGAAACGTGCGTGTATAAAGGCTGCGATTTCGATAACAACGGGAACGGCGACGCTTCGGTCGGGTTTGCGGAGCCATCGATGCTGATCTCTTCGATCGCTGTTAATTCGTAATCATTCGACAAAGCTTTCCCCGTGTTTTGGATGCGATGTTGCTGACGACGACGCGGAGAAAACAAACGAGGAGATGAAGACGATGATATTCCGCGATGTCTCCGAGAAGAAGAAGAAGAAAAAGAAGAAGAACACGCGGTTGATGACGTGGAGGCGAACGCGTGCGCGGAATATCGGGTGGTCATGTCGTGTTTTATTATATATATTCCGTATCTTAAAGTGTGGATTCCCCAATTTATCCATTTATAAGATATGGGAATCCGCGAAAGAGAGAACCAATATAATACTAATAAGCGCGAGTATATATATAAGTAGTATACATTTCGATGCATATGCACATTTAAATTTACAACGAAGGAGGTACCCACATGCAGCGCTTCAATAAAATGGCGACGATGGCGACGATTAAACACACGGAGAGAGAGTCTAGAAGTTTGATGGCGGACGTTCGGTGGTCGACGACGGGGACGGGCGGCGGCGGCGTCTGTCTTTGCACTGCGACTCTTCCGTCGTTTGCATCGTTCGCGGTGGCGTCGGTCTCGAGATGAGTCGTCGCAGAGGTATCGCTGGCGGTTCTAGGTGGAGGAGGAGAGGATGGTGCGTTTCTCCTTCGTTCTTGTTCTTCTATTATTTCTTCTTCTCTCGGTTGTCGTTGCTCGTCTGTTCGCGTCCGCGTTACTACGGACGGGGGCGTAGCCGGTGCGACTGGCGTTGCGTCGTCGTTCGTCGCGATAGTAGCAACGCCCTCCCGCTCCCGCGCTTCTCTCTCTTCTCTCTCTCTTCTTTCCATCGCCGCTTTCTTCGCCGCTTGTTTCGCTCTGTCCATTCGTCCTAACATTTTCTCGTGCACCAACCTCGTGACTTCTCTTCTCTTTTCGCTCCCAAAGGTAAAATTAACCTCCTTCGCTCGACTCTTCTCCGCGTACTCTCTCCGCTGCTCTTCGCTAAAATCGATCCCACCCAACGCGCCTTCACTCGGCGTCACCATAAACGCCCGAATCGCCGTCAACGCGGTCCTCACTGACCAGCTCGGTTGCCAATGTTCCTCGTGGTACGACGTAATCGACAAACAGATTTTCGTCAACGTCTCGAAGCGACCGTTTGGCGTCAAGAGCATAAAGTTCGGCGGTTTAAACGGGTAATCCACCGGAAGTAATATCCGACCGTGGTATATGCCGCCTTCAAACGGCGTGCCTGTTTATATGGCACGTGTGCGTGAGAGAGACAAAAAGTGAAGGAGAGAAGACGTTCGCGCGTCAGTTTTCCGGCGGTTTCCGACTTCGAGACACAACAACGAGAGAAAAGGTCAACACCCAAATTTCGCGCGTTGTCTCTCTCTCTGTCTCTCTCTCTCGCGCGCGGAAGAGAACGAAGACGACGCGAGACAGAAACGAGAAAACAGAACAACAACGACGACGCGTTCGTCGAAATAAAACGCGCACCTTCCGCGCCGTACAAGGCGAAATGCCACTCGAAAATATCATCCTCCAAAGGTTCCGCCCACGTGGCGAACGCGTTCGGGTCGGCTTCCATCTGCGCTTCTGCTTCCGTGAACTCTTTCATCTCTTGCGAGATGCGACGGACGGCGGCGTTGTTCGAAGAAGAGGGCGAAGCGGAGGAGGCCATCGCGTGAGTATCGTTTTCGTTATCTCTTTTTATGCGTCTCTCTCTTTCTCTTCGGATGATCAGCGCGCGTCTTTAAAAGTGGATTGTTTTGAAGGATTTTAGGGAAAAATTCGTCACACAAGTCACAGAGATGTCTCCTCCTCGCCGCCGGCGAGACGACGACAGCTCCGACGACGAGGAAAGAAGAAGGAGAAGAAGAAGAGGAAGAAGAAGCCGGTCTCGCTCTTCTTCTTCTTTCGACGACGACGACGACGACGACGATAGAAGAAGAAGAAGACGAAGAAGACGAACGAGAAGAAGAGGAGATTCGATTTCGATGTCGGACGGAGAAGAAGAACGACGTCGACAAAGCCGGCGGCGAAGATCGATGTCGTCTTCTCCGAGAGAGAGAAGAAGCGGAGGAGAAAGAAGAAGAAGGGATTTCGACGACGCGTACTATTCCTCCGAGGAAGAAAAAGAGCGTTTCCGAGGAGGTAGGAGAAGGAGGAGTTATTCCTCCGACAGTTACCCCGATGAGGACGGAGAGAGAAGAAGGAGAAGAAGCGAACGGTACGAAGACGACTACGACGACCGCGATGATCGTCGCCGGCACAGGCACGGTTCTTCTCGCGAGCGAGGCGAAGAGTATCGTCGTCCTCGGTACGATGATGACGATGATGACAATAATAACGGCAATCCTCCGTTCGAGCGATGGGAAATTCGGAAAGGCGTCGTGCGTTCGATTCAGCCGTACGGATTGTTCGTGCGTTTGATGGAGAAGGAGGAAGAGGAAAAAGAAGAACAAGTGGAGGAGAGAGACAGAGAGAGGCGAAGGAGACGGCCTTTACCCGATGGTTTGGTGCACGCGAGTCAGGTTTCGAACGACATCACGTTTCAGAGAGACGATGCGGACGAGGCGAAGGTGCAATCTTTGTCGTATTTTTTTCCGACGGATACGATAGTGTACGCGAAAGTGTTGAAGTGCGAGCGGGATCCCGCGAGAGGGTGGAAAGTGAGCTTATCGATGAAAAACGTCGATCAAGAGAGCGGGGAAGATAAGGATCCAGAGAACAGAGACAACGGCTTCAATAGTAATTCAAACAACAATAATAACGATGGACATAGAAATAACAACAACAACAACAACAACAACAACACGTCGACGGCATCGTTTACGGCGGACTTGTTCGGCGTGTACGAAGGTAAAGTAGCTTCGATTAAACCGTATGGCGTCTTTGTGAATTTAGAAAACACTCGAACGTCGGCTTTGGTTCACGTTTCCGAGATTAGCGAACACCTGCGGTTTTCGAGAGAAGACACGGACGAAGATAAAATCATGGGAATCGAAGGCGTGTTGTCGGTTGGCGAATCGTGTTTCGTGAAAATAATCGAAATGAAACCGCCGGAAAACGAACGCGATCGAATGAAACTGTCCGGGTCGATTCGATTGGTCGATCAAAAATCGGGCGAAGATTTAGACCCAGAAAACATGAAACTTCGCGATCGACGCGACGGCGGCGGCGGCGGCGGTGGTGGCGATGGCGGTCGGTTCATGAAGAAACCCGTCGGCGCGGACGCCGGCGAAAGAGTACAACCCGGCGGCATCGTCCAGTGGGGACACGAAAAAGCCGACGTCAAAGAGCAAAGCAAAACCGCGTACGATTTCGTCGTTGACGTCGAAGACGATCAAAAACATCAACCGAAAGCGGACGACTACTCGAAACCTAGGTTTGGTCACGGATTAGAAGGCTACGTCCCGGAAGTAAGAAAAGAGAAGAAGAGAGGAAAAGAAAAATCGTCTTCGAAAGACAACAAGAAGAAAGAATCGAAGAAGCGGAAAAAGCGCGAGAAGAAGGAGAAGAAGAAAAAGAAGAAGAAAGACAGCAAGAGGAAGAAAAAGAGCAAGCGCTCCTATTCTTCCTCCTCTGGGAGTTCCTCCTACTCGTACACCTCCTCAGATTCCGACGACGACAGTTACAGTAGCTCGTATTGATTGATGTTTTAAAGTTGAAAGCTCATGAATAATTTTTCATTTGTTATAACAAAAGATCGTTGATGAAAGCTTCGCACTGCGCATGCTACGACTCGATGCTAGTTCGACGCTGCTATATACTGTGTGTAATAATAAATATTCCTCCGGTAGAAGAGAGAAGCGCACATATTTATCGGTAACGCCACGCGGTTTAATAAAAACAAACAAACTCACAACTCCTTCATCGTTTGCGTGTCGTATTTTCCCGTGTGTCTATCTATGCCTTCCTTTCTATCCTTCCTCTTCTTCTTCCACTCCGCCTTGGAGACGCACTGCGGCGACAGCTCGTAACACACGTACTGTTCGACGTTCGTCTCGTTCAACTTCTCCTCGTACAGTAACGTCTGCAACTCTTCCTCGACCTCCTCCAGCACCCGTTCGCAGTAACTCTGAATCTCTCTCTGTTCCGTCTTTGCCTGCGCGCCTCGAACCGTTCCGCGCGGCGCTTTATACCACGAGTCCTCCGTCTCGTTTCGACTCGCGTCCGCCAAACTGAGCTGATAATCCGGAACTCTGCTCTTCTCGCAAAAGTCCTCCACGAGTTCTAAATATCTCTGCTCGGAAACCGAATACGGAATCAATTTCCCGTACCTCTGGCCTTTCGAGTCCAACCTTCCGCGCATATCGATGTGGTTTCTCTGCTTGTTTTCGTTGTTCAAAGCCTCCTGGAGCTCCGCGGAGACCGCTTTACACGCCGAGCATTTCGCCGCGATGGCGTCCGCGCTTTTTACAAAAAATAAAAGCGCGAAGAGTAGGGAAGAGACGAAGAACGAGAAGGCGAGAGGAGGAGAGAGGTGAAGGGTAGCGGCCTGATGGTGGTGGTGGTGAGAAGACATGATGCGTGATTTTGATCAGTCTCTCTGTGATGGTCCGAAGAGAGGAATAAGAAGAGAGATCGGAGGGGAAAAATGACGAATCGAAACTTCTTTTTTCTTCTCTTCTTTCGTGGCTGAAATCTCTCAATCTCTCAATCTAAAAAAAAAGGAAGAAAGAAGCAAAACAAACACCTAACCGACGACGACGATTTTCCGCCGCCGTATTGTTATTATTGTTCGTGAAAACTTCTGTCTCGTGCGCGAGAACGGAGAAGGAAGAGAGCAATCGTTCCTCTTCCTATTCATCGCTTGGTACCTTTCTTTTTTTTAAAACGAGCTCGCTATGATATATATACTTTCTCTTCGCTTCTTCATTTTTGCATAAATACACGTACTGCTTTTCTTTTCTCTCTCTCGTTGTTAACCGGCTCTGGCGCGGATTTGTTCGAGCCTTTTGACGATTTCGCTGGGCGTGCGGTCCATCTCTTCGCTTATGCGACGCTGCGCGTCCGCACCGAGTCGGCCGAACTGTTCGCACAAGTCGCCGTCTACGACCGCTTTGACTGGGAAGTACGAGGAGCGGAAGGCGCCGTGTTCGTTGCCCAAGATTGGCGGCGCTTCGATGCGCAAGTGCATTTCGAGGTGGGTGCAGAAATCGGCTTCGTCTTTGCTCGCGAACGGGACAAACGCGCCGAGCGCGCCGCCGAGGGTGGCGTAGACGATGACTTCAGAACCGCCGGTTTGTAAAGCGCACTTGGTTAAAGAGCAGATGACGTCACCGACGTGGAATTGCGCGCAGGCTTGGAGCTTGTTGTTCGCGCCGTTGAGCGCGCCCAGGGCGGCTGAGGATGTCAACGCCGCGTGTTTCCCTCCGGAGATGTCCGATTCGATCTCATCGGAAACGTCTTTGGGTAAGCGCAAGGCGGCAAAGTTCCCGAACTTGTCTGATACGGCCACCGTGTCGCGATCTAAGGGGAGCATAGATGTCACATATCGCGGCGCTACGTCGTCGGCGAAGATGTGCATGGAGCATTCTTGGTCGTCTTCGCGAACGTACTTGACGAAGAAGGCGGATTCGCACGCGTCGGTGACGTAGAAGCGGTCACCAGAGCATCGAATGTCGTTGATAAAACTGGGAAACTTTTGCGCGCACTCGGCTTTGCGCAATAATTTCTTCTTACCAAAATCGTACAGGCGTAAAACATCGTCTACGCCAACCAAGAGTTTGCCCTCAAAGTTTCGCAACGCAAACGGCGCGCCTTCGCAAGGAGTTTCGTGGACCAGTTCTAAGCCGGTGATGGCTTTGCTGTTACCCGCGGATTTTCCGTTCGCTGTTTCGCCGTTTGATGATTTTCCACCGCCACGTTTGTATCGATAACATCGAATCATGCCACCGTCGCAATCGCGAGGTTGCAACACAAAATTCTTCGCCGAACCGACGACTAATAACACCTCATCCGCTTTGGAGAAATAGGCGTGCGCAACGGAAACAACGCGTTCGTTGCTTTTAATCTCTTGCATGCACAACGTTTCCGCGTTAGCCGCGTCGACGATGCGAATACACGACGACCAATTGTTGTTGTCGTTCGCGGTCGATTTCGGCGCGCCAAACTGTTCGATGGGTGCTAATTGATACGCGTCGTCTTCTTCGTCTTCTTCTTCGTCTTCTTCTTCGTTTTTCTTCGTTTTCTTTGCCGGAGGCGCTTCGACGACGTATTCGTTCCTCGTCTCTTCGCCTGTTCTATCTTCAAATCCAATTATACCTCTATCAGTTTCAATTACCGCGACGACGTCGGGGTCGTCTGGATGCGTCGACATGGCGCGCGGCGTGTATCTCGCTTTTTCTGAACTTTGAGAAAACGCTTCGCCGAGATTTTCGCACGCTAAAATCCGTAAGCTTCCATCTACGACGGCGACGATACCTTCCGGAACTTGTTCGGAGGCAAAGCCACACGCGCGGTCGATGGTTTCGTGACACGCCGGGACGATTGAAAATCTACCGTTTTCGTTGAAACCTAACCAAGGCCGCGTGGATAAAGCGACGAATCCAGCCTCTTCGTTCATTTCGATGCGATTGAGTTTCGGAGGTCTTTGGCCGACAAAACGCGAGCGCGCGTCGGAAAGTGCGCCAGAAACGCGATCGACTTCGCACCTGACTAAAACGCCGTTGGATAGGCCAACGTTCAAGAACATGGACGGCGGCGCGCTGCTACCCGCTTTCTTGTTGTTCTTCGCGCTCTTATTGTTCACCTCTAAAAGCAAAACGGATTCTGGCGGCGACGGGGTTGCTTGGACGCCGACCGATCGCAACGCTTCGCCTGGATTCAACGATAACACTCGCACGGTAGAATCGTAACCAGCCACGGCGGCAAACTTGGCTCGCAATGATCCATCCGGAATCGGCGGGATGTCCACGCTGACAACCTCCGAGCTCGTTTCAATCTTTTCAATCTCTAAAAGCTGTCCAGCTTCGTCTAATTCGAAATATACGAGTTCGCCACCCGTTAAGGCAACGATAGCTTGGCCTCGGTTACACGCGCAAGCGGTTATTTTCTTTCTACCCGGCGCTCGCCACTCGTTGACGCCTTTGTTGTTCCCGCGAACGTGTCGCACGCCGCTCGGGTGGATTTGTATCAAAGACCCGTCGTCTTCGTCTCCTAAAGCAGAAACAGCTAACGTCGAAGATGTGGCGAGAATACCGGTATCTGTGACCTCCTCGACCGTATCGCCGATGGATAACACCAAAGTCGCGTTCGTGAACGAGACGACGATGTACGCGTCCGTAGTATCGCTTTTCGATTTGCGAATGGTGAAAACGCCGTTTGGATTCCCAGGGAGCGGTGAACGTGCCATTTCCGAAAGCGGCACGCCTTGACGCAACACGCGAAACGTGGAGCGCGGACCTTGACCGCACAGAGCTAATAAGCGAGGCGTTTCCTCCTTTCTCGATATGTTTGACGCTAACGCAATGGTTGGCGAAAGCGATTCAATTTCGTCAATCAAGGCAAGGTTTTTTAATTTTCTCGGATTGAAAAACACCGGTTGAAAGTTCTCCTCCTCTTCGTCGTCGCCGTCGTCGTTCTTACCTTTTCCTTTCTTTTTCGTTGAGTTGTCAATTTTCTTCAGAGTTTTCGAGGAAGACTCTGCGGACTCTTCGTCGTCACCGAGCGCGATGAACTGAAACAACGCGTGAGCGCCAAACTCAGAGCCGCAAAACAAAAACCCAGTCTTCAACACGCACAACGCGCTGCACACCGGCACCGTATCAAAATACTTCATCTTTAATTCTGAAACTTTTCTATTCGTCCAATCTAAGGTTACTTTATAACAGTCGCCGTATTCGCTCTGCGCGATGAAGAAAAACCCGTTTTTACTTCGGTGCGATGCAAACGAGGCGATCAAAACGCCTCTCTCCGCATCTAAACTCGTTCGCCTCGGGATGACGCAACGAATTTCCTCGTGTTTCTCCGCTCTGTACACCAAAAAGTTTTCGCAACAGACAATCACCCCGCCCGGTCCGTCGCTGCCTCCCGGCACCGGAATCAACTTATTCGCACCGTTATCAACCGGTTCCGACCACTTCCTCGCCACGTGATTCAATCCTAAATCCAACTCGTAATACGTCAGCATTTTTTGTGCTTCTGCGGCAGCTTCCCCGGTATCGTCAACGTCCGCTTCTCCGTAAAACAACTCAATCGCCATAAACCCGGGATTCTCCAACCCGTTGTCTACCGCGCACACGTCGAAGGCAATCGTCTTACCTTTGTTCGCCTCCAAAGGACTACTAATCGTCAAATTCGCCTGAGAATCTCTATTCAAAACGTACACGACTTTCTGCTTTTCCACCGCGGCGAGCATGACCGCTCTCCCTTTCGGATCTACGCAGCAAAACTGCCCCGGCACCACTCGCCGCACGCCCGACTTCCCAAAAGTTTCCTTGTGCACTTGCTCAAACTGGTTCTTCTCGTTATCGAATCTCAAAACCACAATCCTCCCAGAATCCGACCCGACGACCACGTGATCCCTGTTCGCTCCGGCTAACCGAAACGCGGACATCGATCGAATGATACCGAAACACTCGCGAAACGCGATCGACTTCAACTTCCCGTGTTGGTCCGGTCGCAACAATTCAATAGCCGTCCCTTTACTCACGATTATTTCTTGCACTTTCGGGGCGGAGAAGTTCCCATTGATGGCCGTTTGGCACGTCCCCGGCCGCTGCAGCGTCACGTTGTACAGGTGCATCTCTGTTTATCTCGTGCGTTTGATGTTATATTTACGCGCGCGTGAATTCGATCGCCGCCTCCAAAAGAAAAGCAAAATTGAATTCCTTTTTCCCCACAAACAGCAAAACGTGGGAGAAAAAGAACAGGCGCGTCCAATCTCACACTCTTTCCCCGAACCGCCGTCGCGCGCGCGTCCAATCTCTCTTCCTCTCTCTCTCTCTCTGTGTTGCGTTGTGCGCGTCGTGAACTTCTCCTCTCCGAGTCGACTGATGAGACGTGTGACACGTGCGAAAAGAGAAGAAAAAACAACCCAATCTCTGCTCTCTTTTTTTGTTGCAAAAAATGCAGAATGGATATTTAGGGTTTAGGTAATAAATAGGGTTTAGGTAAATAAAGCACCTCCTCCACAGAGAGAAGAGAGAGAAAAAAGCACTCTCCAGAAGAAGAAAGAGAGAGAGAAAATGTCGCGCTTCCTCTTCTTCCGCCACGCGCGAAGAAGCTTTGTCGGATCGAAAGCAGCGCAGCATTCTTCTTCTTCTTCTCGCGATTATGCTTTGTGTCAAAGTCGTTATTATAACTCCAGCAGCGCAGTTACGAACGAGAGATGTTTATTCGGTATTGCGCATCATCGATGTCAGCCAATTGGCAAAACCTCTTTTTCCCCAAAGCCGCCGGAGTTTAAGAAGGGAAGCGCGGACGACTTCAATTACTCGGGACGAAGAAGAAGTTTCGCCGCCGACGCGAAGAAGAAGATACTGAAAACAGGCGCGGTCGGGACCACGTCGTCGACGACGACGAGTTCAATGACGAGAAGACAGACGAAGAAACTGGATTTGAATCCACCGACGATCCCGGGGGTGTTTGACTCCATCGAAGACGCGGCGTGGAACGCCGCCGTGGCCGAGGTGGAACGAGAGAGGGAATTGGAGGAGAGAGAGAATATCGGGGAAGGAGAGGAGATGCGATACGACGAGAACGGGAACCCGGTTTTGAATAATAATAATAACAACAACAGAGAATATACTGGCGCGACGAGCAGTAGTAGTAATAGCACGAGCACCAGCTTGAGTCGATTCGATTATTCGTTACCGGTTCGAGCGTATTATTTAGGATCGACGGTGGATTTTCGACGCTTGGCGAGGGAGCTGCCGACGTACCCGAAGGAGTTTACCCGAGAGTGCGTGGTGATTCGATTAGCCGCGAGACGGTCGGTCGAGTTAGCTTCGAGTGGTGTTAATGCTAGCAGCGTTAGTCATTTAGCGAGTAGTAGTAGTGGTGGTGGTAGTAACGATGAGAGAAAGCTGAACACGTTGGCGAGTTTGAGGGAAGCGGCGGAGGAGGTGTTGAACAAGAGGAAGAAAGGCGCTAACAACGGTGATACTGGTTTGGAACAGAAAAATGTGGAAACGACGGCTTCACAGAATGCCGCAGAGCAAACGAATGAGCCAGCACCATCGACAATGTCACAGAGAGCAGTCGGTATTCCGAGCACGGATTTGATGCGATACATGGTTGTTTTTAAATTCGGTTCGGTAGTTTTTTACAACGTCGGCGCGCAGGAACGCGAGGAGTGTTTGGAGTTGACGCGAAACTTTGTAGAATCCCCGTTAGCGTACCCAATGAAAGAGGATTATTTAGTTAAAGTATCGCCGAGACTAGACGAGTGGGCGAAATTAGAATCCGACCACATCGTTCTGAAACGGTTGGACGTGAATAACATTAGCGTCATTAGCGCGGTGTTGGCGCAAACCGTGGCGCTGGAGCACTACGAGCACAAAGTCGACGCGATGGTTGAGATTTTCTCGAAACTCAATAAAAGCACCGAATTGACTGGAGATTTAAACATTTCCAAGAAGCGGTTGTTTTCGTTAGTCGCGGAAAATAATAACACGTTGACGGAATTGATCACCAGATTAGGTTTGTTGGGAAGATCGGACACGGCGTGGCAATACGCGCAGTATAACATTGTTTGGGAAGGATTGAGGCAAGATTTTGAATTGGAGGATCGGTTCCAAGATTTAGATTACAAGTTAAACTTGATTCAAACGCAAGTGAAGTTCTATTTGGAGATTTTGCAGAATAGAAAGAGCGATTTCTTGGAGTGGACGATTATCGTTTTGATTGCCTTGGAAATTTGCGTGTCCTTGTACGACATGAGCGACAAACTGCCGAGCTTGCCATTTTAGAGTTAGATTAGAAGAAATGTATAGTAAAGTATGTAACGCATCGCACGTGTATTTAAATAAAACAATATTCAAAACTCGCGATTCAGAAACGCTCTCAACTCTATTTCCGCTTCGCGCTCTTTCGGTATTTGAGTATTGTTTTGTTGCTTTTCTTTCTTCTCCTCCCGCAACCTGGAGCGGAACATGACAGGTTTCCCGTTTGGTTTTTTTCTCGCAGGTGTGGCAGCTCTTTCCATGGCTTTCTTCAATCTTAACTCTTGCTCTTCTTTTTGCTGCTGCATCTTCAACTCTCGGTTTCTGTGTCGCCGCTCTTTTTCTATCTTACGTTCGCGCTCGGCGACGACGTCTTGGGGCATTTTTTCAATCTCGACAAAGTATCGCTCCAGCGTCTCTTCAATTTGTCTCAACATATCGACGGCTTCGATAGATGGAGGTTTTGCATCATTAGAAACGACTACGCTTTCGTACACCTCTCTCACTTTCTCGGTCAAATCCTCTAACTCTTGTTCAGGCGACAACGAAGTCGAAGTCGACGGCGAAGAAGAAGTAGAAGTCGGAGACGCCTCCAAACCGTACGCTTTTTTCTTCTGCATCTCCTCCACGATCGCTTCTCGCAACCTGGTGATCTCCATTTGATTCCGTTTACTCTCCATTTCCAGCTGATTCAACTCCTTTGCTCTTCTCTCGGTATCTCGTTCGAGTTGATCTTCGATATCTTGCGCCTCGCTTATGAGCGTTAAATTTTCCTCCTCTAATTTTGCAAATACATCTAAGAGCTGTTTTGGATGCGTAAAATACATCGGCACTGGTTTATTCTGTTCGATTTCATCTTTGCGATATTCATCTCTTCCATATTCTTCGTCTCCATCATCACCATCTTCCCCTTCCAACCCAATGTCGCCGTCGTCTTCAAGCTCTCTAAACTCCGCCAACCACTCCTTCGGCGTCAAACCGTCCAGAAATCTCAAATACTCCTCGCACTCCTCCAACTTATCCTCTCTCCTCCCTAAATCCAACCGCGCCGTCGCGATTTCATCGTTCAGCCGCTTCACCTCGTTCGCTTTCTCCCTCTTCTTCTTCGCCTCTTTCGCCGCTCGCCTCGTCGCCTCTCGCACCCGCTCGTCGTTTTCTTTCAAAAATGAATCGAAACGTTTTTTATCCTCCTCGAGCATCCTCTCC
>Ga0255766_10000475_pt1 | contig 36339 bp, 19 predicted proteins | sample 071ome_23_FD_179966 | JGI IMG/M metagenome (GOLD analysis project Ga0255766, IMG submission 179966) | Coastal salt marsh microbial communities from the Groves Creek Marsh, Skidaway Island, Georgia - 071403BT metaG (version 2) | ecosystem: Environmental > Aquatic > Marine > Intertidal zone >...
GTCACTGTTACCTCAGAAAGACCACATGGTCTGAGTGTCAATGATAGAGTTCACATCAAGAATGTCAAGAGTTCCACCAATACTGCTGGAACTGATGAAGAAGGTTTCAATGGTTACTATTATGTAACTTCAGTAAGTGGCACCAAGACATTCACTTATACAAATGCAAATGATGGTGGAACATTCACCGACAATGTTTCAACCAGAGGTTCTGGACTTCCTGTATTTGAAAGAAATGAATATGATACGACCTATACAATTCAAGAAGTAGAAACAGTTCAAGAATATATTTCTGAGATTCAAGATGGTGTTTACTATCTAACCTGCTTGATCGGAAACATTTCACCAACTGTTTCTCAGTTCTCAAGTCTCAAGTTTAAGCAGAACTTAAACAATCTCTACCCAACTGTTGACATTGATAACCCAGATAATGACCCAGAGCAAGCAGTTTCCGCTGCTTCTAATAAACTCCTCGGTAAGATTGTTGTTAATGATCCACTGAATAGCATCACCAAAGAATTTGCTATCAACTATCTTGATGACAACAGAATTGGTTTTGCAGTTACTGGTGCAATCTCAAGTACTTCTGGTGTTTCCACCGTATATAGTGCTTTAGATCACAACCTCAACACTATCACTGGTCTTGGAATCTCTGAAGCAGGAACAGGTTATGGTGCTGGTATTGTAACCACTCTCTATAACCTCTCACTTTCTGGTGGAGATGGATCTGGTGCAACCGCAAACGTCACTGTCAGTGCTGCAGGAACAATCACCGCAGTTCAGATTGTAGATGGTGGTGGTGCATATGGAGTTGGTAATACTTTGAGTGTTCCAACTGGTACTGGTGGTGTTCTTCGCATCAGTTCAATCAACGATAATATTGGTGACGTTGTTCAGGTTGTCGGTATTGGTGTAACACAGAATCGTAACAACAGTGGTTATAATGGACTGTATAAGATCACTGATGTTCCAAGTTCTAAGTCTGTAACCTACACCACAGGAACAAACCCTGGAATCTATACATCTTCAAGTGGTATTTTTTACGTTGTTGATGAAGCACTTCCAATTAGCACAGTTACTGGTGTTGCAGTAACAACTATTGCAGGAATCGTAACTGTCACCACTACCAAGGCCCATGGTCTTTCGGTTGGTAACAGAATCAAGATCACTGGAGTTACTGGATCTGCCGCTGATACTTACAATTCTGACTTCATCGTCAAGGAAAAAGTCAGTCAGTTTAGTTTCACCATCAAACCAACTGTTGGTATCACCACAACTGCAATCGGATCTGCAGAAGTTTATAAGTATGGTATTGGTGCATTTGGTGAAGACACTTCACTCCAGAGTGAAAAGATTGGTGGAAGTCTGCTGAGCATGAACGCTGGCATCAGCACTACAATGTCCGCTAGTATCACCACAACTGCAACTACCTTACAGGTTACTAGCACTGTTGGATTCTCGGCCGGTGCATTCCTCCAAGTTGATGATGAAATTGTCAGAGTTTCCGCAGTTGCAAGTGGATCAAACCTCACCGTAATCAGAGGCATACTTGGTACGACTGCAAAACCACACGATAATGGATCTGTTGTCAAGAGCATCAAGGTCATTCCTTCTGAGGTTCGCAGATTCTCCAGCATCCGTGCTTCGGGTCACACCTTTGAATACGTTGGTTACGGTCCTGGTAACTATTCCACTGCACTTCCTCAGAGAATTCAAAGAACTCTGACTCAGGAAGAGGAACTTCTTTCAGTTTCCAAGGAAGAGAAAGGCGGTATCGTATTCTTCTCTGGTATGAATGATCGTGGTGACTTCTTCACTGGCGAGAGAGCAAAAGCAAGAGAAGCTTTCCTTGGAGAAAGTAAATCAGATCTTACTGCAACCTTTGATGATGTTTATGTTCGCAACACTCTTCGTGTTGGTGGCGGTACAAACAGAAACCTCCCATCAGAATTCAGAGGACCAGTAAACTTCACCAATAAGATTACTTCTACTGATACTGAAGATGGAATCAACGCAATCAAGTTACTCCTCAAGGGTAACAACACTGTCAATCCATTCTTCCAGATTGGTCCTGATGCAAACCCATCACTGATTGTCAATCAGTCTAGTGAACTTGTTGGTATCAAGACTGCAACTCCTTCTTATGAGTTGGATGTTAGCGGTACAATTCGTGCTGATGTTTATGAAAACTTCAAGTTATCTGATCTCCCAAATTCTCCAACAGAAGAAACAACCTTCAAGAGAGATCGTGTTCTGAAAGTTAATAGTGTTGGTAATGGATATGAGTTAGTTGATGCTCACGAACTTGATGCATTCAAATTAAGAAGTTATAATATTAGCAATGACCCAACGGTTTATGTTGGAACTGGCAGCACTGTAGATGGTAAATTGGAAGTTAGTGGAATTTCTACTGCAAGATTCCAAGTAGGAGAGAAGGTTAAACTCTTTGGTGTTACCAGCACTTCAGATGCAGTCACTGTTTCTGATCCTGTTGTTGGTTCTTCCAGTTTTGCTCAGGTTGGCACTTCTACTACCGTCTCAACCTATCGTTACTGGATTGCACAATACAATTACAGAAATGGTAAGGTCGGTGTTTCTTCACAGATTTCTCCAACATCTGGAATTGGAATGACATCCATTGGTAATTTCAATGATCAGGAGCACATCACTCTGACCCTTGCAAGAACTGATATCAACCATGGTATTCTTGTCTATCGTCAAGAGAGTATTGGTGCAGGAACCACGAATATCAATGATGCGAAGTTAGTTGGCATCCTTGGTCCTAAGGAACTGACTAATGCAACTGCTGGTATTCTTTGGAATGACTATGGTGTTTATGAGCAAACCACCTGGTCAACCAAGGGTACGAAGAATGAATATGACTCAGATCAGATTCACTTCCCCAACATTGCAACCACTGGACAGAGAAGAGGTTGGGCATTAGATGAAATCGTTTCTATCGGTGCAAGCACAATCACTGTCAACGGTGCATATAACTTCAATGGTTCATATGGATCTACTGATGCAGTAACCGTTGTTCATGATAACACTTATGCAATTAGTCAAGCAATTGACGACACTGTAGCATCTGGTGGTAACTATCTTGATATGCCAAGTGGAACTTATCTTGCCAATAAGATCATCATTCCATCTGGATTTACTCTTGGTGGAAACGGAAAAAATACTGTCATCAAGCAACAGTATTTTGCAAATGATGAAACAGATGGTGGTGGAAACAGCCTTGACTTTGACGGAAACTTTGTTGGAATTGGAACCACAAATGCATCAGATGTAACGATTAAGGACATCACCATTGATGGAAACAATGGCAACAACATCCTGTTTGATGGTGAGTTGGATAACTATCTGGTTTACTTCAGAGGTATTTCTTCTTCACTCTTCAAGGATCTTGAGATCCGTAACAGTCCAGCACATGGTCTCTACATCTATGATTCAAACAGAGTTTCAGTTGAGAACTCATCGTTTGTTGATGGATCACTGACTGATAGATATCCATTTGAACCAATCCAAGCACAAGAATCTGAAGTTCTGAGAATTAATGATTCTCTGTTTGAGAATTATCCTGGTCCTGTTGACCTCTCTGTTACTTCTGTTGTCTCCACTGGTGGTAACATCATCCGCAACTGTGGAACTGGACTCAGAACTTATGCAACTGGTAAGATAACAACCACCAACAACATCATTCTTGGTCCATCCGATGAATACATCCCATCACCAGACATCTATGATAGTGACTACAACTCAGTCAATGTCACGATTGATAGAACTGCTGACTTCTTTGGTCCTGTTCTTCAGTACATTGAGGATGGTGATGCTAAGGATATCAGCAGCGGAAAAGTCTCCATTACTTCTGCTGGAATTGGAACCATCGTTGGTCAGGGAACCACAAACGAAACTCTTGGTACTCCATTCCTGAGTTTCAATATCACAACTCCAGACACTGGAACATTTGGCAGACAGAATGGATACATTCAACTCTCAATGCCACTTGCAAACACCAGCACTCTGGGACTCAGCAGTGCTCTTGGATACGATATCGTTGCACAAGAATTCTTACAACAACCTTCTGGATTCTCAACTTACATTGGAATCGGAACAGGTGTTTGGAACACAATTGGTGTAGGTGCAACCACTTACACTGTTACACTTGATGACTATACACAAGCAAGTGGAATCTCCACTGGTGATGTTGTTAAACTGGTGAACCACTCAGTATCTCCAAGTCTTTCGCAGTACAGTCTCACTGTTCAGTCTAAGACAACTGTTGGTATCACCTCTGTTGAACTCGCACTGACTGGATTTACAACAACTTCTGTAATTGATGGTAACCAGAGTGGATATATATCTATAAGGAGAACATTTACAATCGCCAAAGGAAGAGTCGGAGTCATCTAAATGCCAGACAATACTAACGTAAATAATAATTCAGCAGTTGTTGTTGTAGGTAGAACTGCTCCTGTTCCTCCTGGTCAACAAAAGTCTGAAAAGTCAATCCCTGTTGTTATTGCAAGTGACCAGTCAACTATTCCAGTTGCTGAACAGAATAAAGTCCAGTCCGAAGTTGCACTCTCCCTTCTGGGTATCCCCAGATCGGAGGTTGCTCTTGGTATCTTCGCTGACGTTAACACTTACGATGTAAACCCAACTGAATGGACAGCGACACCAGAACAGTTTGCCACTGTTGGTAATGATGGCAACTATGTTGGTGTTGCTCAGACTATGGGATGGGGTCTAACTCACGTTCCAGAAGAATCTGGTGCTCTCGTTGAAGCACCTGCAGATAGAACTGCAATCCTCACTTCAAAGAGATTCTTCAGATATCAACCTGGTCGTGTTTCTTCCGCTACCTTTGGTGTTAAGACAACTCTGATTGGTGCAGATGGTTCTAGTGTTCAGAACCCTGCCATTCGTAAGTATGGTATCTTTGATAACTACGATGGTTATTATTGGGAATCAAGAAATAACGGAGAATCGGATAACTTCTCAGTAGTTAGAAGAACTCAGTCTATTACATTTAGAAATCCAGTAAACTTTGGAACTGGTGCTTCTGAGCAAACTGCCGACTATGGCGTAACAAACCCTTACGATCCACTTGAAGCAAGAGCATCCGAATCTGTTGGTGCTGGTGCAACTTCAGTCCCAACTGGATACACCAACGCAGAACTTGGTGATCTTGTTATCGTAAGAGATAACTTGATGATGACACATGCTGGTGTCTATGATCCATCACTGTTACAACCAGAGCACAAGGTAGGAATCACTTCAATCTTTAATGGAAATACAATTTCCATGGCAGGATTGGCGAAGAGTGTTACTAATGCTGTTTACAATATCAACTCTGGTTTGATGGTCATCACCACTAGTGGTGAGCATGGATTCAAGAATGGTAAGTTTGTCACTCTGACTGGAATCGGAATGACTTGTTACTTGGATCCAGTCAATCCAAAGACATATCCAAATAGAACTACGGGATACAATATTGTAAAGGTTGACTCTGCAACTTCATTCACAGTTAACGTTGGTGTTTCAACTGTTCCTACTTTCTATCATAGCGGTGGACATGTAGTTGGTCTTTCAACCGATCAATATGTTTCTTACTCAAAGGGAACTGCATCCGCTGCACATGGTGGATTCACCGATGACAAGATCTACAAAGTTGGATCAGTAACTGTTGATTCAAGTACGGGAATTAGTACAGTTACTTTAGAAGACCTTGGTGGAACTGCAGTAACTGGACTCACTAACCAGGAATTTACTGGCATTTCATCTCATGTCATGGTAACTCCTGTACCATTTGTACAACCAACAAATGGCACTCTGATTGCAGCAGGCAGAACTAAGTATACAACTGTAAAGGCAACGGGCATGTTCCCTTACATGTATACAGATGCAGACAATAACAATGAAGGTTATATTGATACATCATTGGCAGTTGCAAACACAGCAACACTCAAGGCCCAGATTGATGCTGTCAATACATATTATAAAAAGTGGGTTAATCAGAACGTTGATATTAACTATTGGGGTGTTTACGAATATCGTGTTCCAAGATCTAGATTCAGCGGTGATCGTTTAGATGGTACAACTGATAATTTACTTTACAGTGATGCAGTATCAGATAAGAGAGCGGGACAAGTTGTAACTGATACTGATACTGGGGAACAATTATCAGATGTAAGTATTTGGGACATTGACCTCACAAAGGTCACCATGTATAAGATTGAGTTCTCATGGTACGGTGCTGTTGGCGCTCTGTTCCTTGCATATGTCCCTGTAAGCAACGGTGAGGCACGTTGGGTACGTGTACACCACCTGAGGGCATCAAACCAGTTGAAGGTCTCCTCACTGGGCAATGCGACCCTTCCTATCACCTATATGGTCTATGGTGGAGGCGGAGCAAATAAAAATGGTTATACCAATTCTCTGAGGGCAGCAACATCATTCACTTATGGTTCATCTTCTGAGCACATTGTTAAGTATGGTGCTTCATACTACATTGACGGTGGTGACCGTGGTACTGTAAAACTGTTTAGTTATGGTTCACCAACCAATACCGATGTGTATGGTTTGAAGAGACAGTTCACTGTAGGATCAGGAACCACTGAAGCAGCACTGACTAATGCAACTGATTCTCTGGATCCATACATCACTGCAGGTGCAACTTCTGGACTGACATCATCCTACTATGTCGGTGCAAAGATTATTACAACCGATCCACTTGATCAAAACATTGAGATCACTTACGTCAACCCATCAAATAACAGACTGCATCTCAATGCTCCTCTGAATTCATCTTCACTTTCATCCATCAACATTATTGCAAACCGTGTGACTCCTCTGGTTGGTATCAAGTGTAGAGACTTTATCCAGAGCAGCACTGGCAGAAACGTAAGAAATAGAACTCAGGTATATCCAACTAGACTCTCAACTGGTTCAACTGGAGTTGTTAAGGTTGACCTTCTGAAGTCACCTATTTTCCAGACAACTTCAGTCATCGTACAACCAACTCTTTCTGCACTGACACTGAACTCTTCAGTTAATATCGGTAAGAGAGGCAAACCAACTCAGGTTGATCTGCCACTGGTTATCTACACTGGTAATCATAATTTTGTTTCTGGAACCACTGGTGCAATCACAGTTCAGACTGGAGCAGCAGCAGGTGCAGCATTGACTGCAACGACTGGAACTGATTATGAGGGTGGAACTGGAGTTCTGACTGTTGTAACTACCACTACTCACGGAATGACAACTGGAGATACAGTTGCCATTGCAAATGGTGCTATTACACTTACATGTTCCCTTGACAACTATGCAACCAACCATACATATCCAAGATCCACTGATCCAACTTCTGGTCAAAATCTAACAGTAACTGTCACAGATGCAACAACATTTACTGTTAACGTTGGACAGGCACAAGCCGAGTACATCAGAGATATCGGTGGTGGAACCTATGGATATTTCAGAGGATACTTTGAGAACGATGCTTCTCAGAGACCAATCTCTGTTCTTGGATACCTTGAGAACAGAGGATCAGACAGAACCAAAGGTACTCAAACTGATGGTTACTACTTCTATGCTCTGAATGCAACATCAGATAACATTATTCTTACCACGACTGAACCATTCTTAAGAGAAGAAAATTCAAACCCAGTTGGTGATGGAGTTTCTGGAATCACAACAGAGTTTACTCTCGCTCAGTTGTCTTCCATTAAAGTTAATCCACAAGTAAGAAGTCCAATTCCAAAAACTGGAACTATCGTGGCGAGCATCTTTGTTCCTGCATCAGGTGAAGAGTATGATCTCTCCCCATACTTTGACTACAATAAAGAGTATCTCTCATTCCCCCTCACTAATAAAGTTGAGAGTCTCTACATCTGTGGTTCAACCCAGTCTACATATAATTCAGGTAGTCCAGCAGCAGAAATTTCAGCAAGTCTGACATGGGAGGAGCAGTGATTCATGAATGGGGGAAAAGATGTAAGGCTTGGAGACGACAAAAGACGTGTCTCCATTATCCCTTCAAACGAGGATAATCTTTATAACATTGCGAATGGTGAAATATTAACAGATGAATTCGGAACTCCTCTGATTGTAGAGGTTGATCAATACTTTATTCCCGATACAACAGCAAAGAGATCCACATCTGTTGTTTTTGATAATAATGCTACTACACCATACACAAGACTAGATCATAGTATCGTTGGTATTTTCACTGCAACTTATTGTGGTGATTTTGATGTTTACGTAACAACTGGAGCAGGAACAACCAGTGGTGGAACTGTTAGTTTCGCTTCCACTGTTCTGATGACTAGTGGTACTGTCGTTGATCTTGATGAGTACCCATATCTTGAGGTCAAAACTGTTGCTGACCAAGGTTCCGAAAGGAACAGAATGTACTTTGATAATTCAATAGGAATCTCTACGATTGTTGGTGTTAAATTATTTGATAGAGTTTCTGGTAGATATATTCCCGATGGAACATTTGTAACTAAAATCAATCCATCTAGAATTGTACTCTCAAATAATGCTACCTTTGCTGGCATCCATACCAATAATATTTTAATTGAGAGAGCAACAAGAAATCTTAAGGCAGCAAACAATGTCTGGAAGATTCAAGAAGTATTCAAAGAGACTAGTGAAGTTAGTTCAACTCTCCTTGGTGTTCCTCGTGCAGAAACTCAGTTAAGTCTTTTCTCAAACGTATCATCTTATGGATTAGATCCCGATGAATTTGAGTTCTATAGGTTCAATGGTGGAATTAGTTTTGCAAGTTGGAATAACAGAGCAAATCAAGTTTATGGAAATCGTTATCTTGCAACAAGAAAGGAAGAAGTCCAAGAGTCTGCAATTAGACTAGAGGCATTTCCACCACCATACTCATATCCATTTGGACCCAAGTTTGCAAACCTTGGTGGATATAACGCAGATTTATTTAACCAATATCTTGGATTCATTCAACTTGGTAATGATTTGTATGATTACTATAATACTGGCGCAGGTTCTGGATATCCTGCAGGTTGGAAAGAAAAGTTTTTAAATAAGTCCAATGTCTATGTTCAGGGTGGTGATGTAGAGTATGCTGCTGGCATTTCTGCCTCATTTGCTGAGATTGATACCTGGACTGATACTTGGAGGGACATTAAGGACAGTCTTCTAACTGATCCAACTGATGGATCAACATTTAACTTTGGAAAAGTAAATTCCATTCTTAATTCAAACTTAGACTCTACTACAACGAGACCAGGATACAGTTCAAGTGATGTAAGATATTCTTTCCTACAATCAAGAAGAGTATTCAGATATCAACCAGGTAGAATTAGTGGATTTACTTTTGGTCTCAAATCATCAACAGAACCTGTTAGTGGTATTACATTAGAGTGGGGTATCACAAACCCAACTGATCAGTATGTTTTCCAGATTAATGCTGGACAACTTAAGATCATCCGTAGAAGCACGATTCCCCTTGAGTCTTCTGCTCTTGCCAGAAGTGGTCTAACGATTACAGATCAGGTTAGAAAAACATCTGGCGATCCATTTGATGACACTGAATATTGGACAATTGAAATACCTAGAGATAAGTTTAATGGTGACCCACTGAATGGTAATGGTCCTTCTAGGTATCTGATTCAACCAAACAAAGTCACAATGTATAAGATTGAGTTTGGTTGGTATGGCGCAATCGGTGCTAGATTCTATGCATATATTCCTGCAGGCCCTGGAGAGGCAAGATGGGTTGTTATCCACACCTTAGTCATTGAAAACTCTCTTGGTTCACCATGTCTAGAGGATTCATATTTTAGACTGAAGTATTCCCTCAACATTGCAGACACTGCTGACATCAGAACTCCACAGTTCCTGTATAAGTATGGTGCATCTTATTACATTGATGGTGGAGATGAAGGAACATCTCAAATTTATTCTGTAAGTACAAGAGAAAGATCAACTAATACATCAGACTATAGAACTTTGATAGGCATTACACCTAAGGACTTTATTCTTAATAGTACTGGTACTGAAATTGAAAACAAGAAATTAATTATTCCAACCAGACTTAACGTTACGACAGACTCCCTCACTGAAGTTAAAGTTATAAACTGTACTGCATGTCCTGGATTTGGTCATGTTTATACACCTGGAGTGGCATCAACCGAAAGTGGTAGAAATGTAGAGTTTGAATTTACAAGTGGAAATGATCTTGCAGCAATCAATGATTCCTACTTCTATGAGAGTGACATTGGTGCAAAGGTCATCGCACCTTCAATCTACAATGCATACATTGTAAGCGTAAGTGATCCAGTTGGAACTGCTGGTTCATTTGAAAGTGCAAAGATTCAGGGATGGGGGCCAGGATATAATGCATATCCAGTAAAAAATGCATCAAGACCACTGGCAGGAATTGAAGCACTAGATAGAGTCACTGGTGTTACCACCACTGTAGGTATCACAACATACCCATACGCTGTTCGTCTCAGTAACTACGATCATTATGTTGCATCAGACTTTAAGTTCACTGGTTCTAAGATTGAACTTCAGTTTGTCAATCCAAATCAGTCAGATGACTATGGACACTTCTCAGACTTCTTGATTGGTGTCACTGACATTCAACCTGATGTTTCAATTCCAAATACTTTGAATGGATTCATAATTGGTTCGGCAACAACCACAGTGTTACCAAACTCCAATATCCTTTATGGTGAACATACTCACACTTATGCGGCAGTAAATGAGGATGGTGTTGAGACTGGAGAAGGTTGGGCACCAACTAACCCACAAGTTAGAATGGGTATTGACTATAGAATTCCAACTTTACCTTCACCATCCCCTGGTATTTGCTCTAAAGCAACCATTGATATTTTAGATCCAGTACAAATTACAAATCTAAATCAGTTTGATTATGAACCAGGTAACCCACCACCTAATGGAACAGGAACTGATTCCTTAGGCAGACATTGGATACAGATTGAAGGTAGTTTCCCAGCAGGAGTTACTTTTGATGGTGGTCAGATTGCATTGCTTTCAGGAGGAACTGTTACTGTTACTAATAGCAGATTTGTTGGTATTGTAAGTTCATATACAACGGCAACCACATCATTCCAATACATTCAGATTGATCAATCTCTTGGATCTGTTGGTGCTGACTTTACAATTCTGATTCGCCCAGTTCAAATCTCTGCGAATGGAATGCCAACAAAGTCTAAATTGTATAACTACAATCCATATCCATTATATCTTGTCATGAAGTTGAAAGACAATGCAGCAATTAATAATATCTCAGTAAAAGAATCTGTTGGTGGATTTGAAAGAACAATCTCACCTAAGTTCTATACTCTTGGCAATGTTGAAATTACTAATGCAGGTGGAAATGCTGATGTTACTGGTGCCGCACCAACTAACTTCACAGAAATCAATCGTCTGTCTTCTGCATTAATTGATACACAGAATGAGCAAAAACTGAGACCAGGAACCACCCGAGACATTCTTTATGTTGGTGCTAACTCAACACAAGAAATTGATATGTCTAAGGTCTTTGGTGCAGACAGAAATGTTATCACACCAGACAATAATAATGCAGAGGCAACATTTATAGTTGCCAAGAAACTTGATGCTGGTGCAAGTGGATCAGTCCAAGCAAGTTTGAACTTCAAAGAACAATAATAAATAAAGAAAAAAGAGTTAATAATGGCATCTCGTAGACCTTTAATTGTAAATTCAACTGCGGGTCAGATTCAGGAGTTAACTGATTCTGATGGACTGGTTGGCAATGGAACGATTCCAGTTGGTGGAATTATTATGTGGAGTGGAAGTGTTGCCACTATTCCGACTGGGTGGGCATTATGTGATGGAACTAATAGCACACCAAACTTAGTAGATAGATTTGTTATTGGTGCTAGCAGTACTGGAGATACAACATACCCAGGACTTTCTGTTGATGAAACTGGTGGTAGTGCTGATGCAGTTGTTGTAGAGCACAACCACGGTATTACTGATAGTGGTCACTCTCACTCATTAAGTCGTTTTTCTGGTAATAATAATGTTAATAGTCAAAGTGGCCGTTATGCACTTGCTACAGATAATGATTTGACTACTGATAATACACAATCTGCAACGACAGGCATCACTATAAACAATGAAGGTGTTTCTGGAACAAACGCAAACCTTCCACCATACTATGCTCTCGCTTTCATCATGAGAACTATCTGATAGGAAAGATATATGGCACTTAGAAACCCAAAATTATTCGGACTTAATGTCTTAACTCTTTTTGCGGACGTAGAAAATAAGAATGCCGCACTGCAAGCAATCAATCTGCCACCTCTTGACATTGAGGTGATTGCTGGTTCTGCAAATGCAGGAGCAAGTAGAAACGATTGGGTTTGTTTCTCAAGACTAAGTGTTCCTCTTCATGAAACATTAGACAGATACTATAGAGATTCAGAACAATATAACGGAATCTTACAGAAAAGAGCAGGAACTGATAGTACTCTCTTTGGCAACTTAAGTATCAACGGATCGTTTAGTGGATCTGCAATTCGCTATCGTTATATTGATGGTACTGGGACAGGTGCTACAGTAAAGATTGCAGATATTTCAACGTCAAGAATCAGTGCATGGAGTTCAAGCGATTCCAGAGCAACAAGCACTGATCTGGCAACTCAAGCAAAGGCAAGAATATCATATGGGGCCAGAGTTGGCATCACAACTGGTGGATCTTTGCAGTTTGGTACACAGTCTACCGCAATCAGTGGACCAAGACTTCAGACATCCATTGTTCCCCAAGCAAAAGAATTTAATTCAGAGTTTCCAACTTCAAAAATTGAATGCACTATTGGTGGTCAGGCAGTAACTCTTTATGCAATGAAAGGAATCCCTGTTATTTTTACAGGATTCTTTAGAAACGTAGATGCAGAAGTTAATTTGTCATCATTAATTGATAACATCTCAGCAAGTTGGAAGATTGTTGAAACAGGTAATGCAAATAACTATACCAACTATGCAGACCAAGGTACAACAACATCCAAAATTAGATATAGATCTTCAGTATCAAGAGAAAGATATATTCAATTCTACTATAATCCAGACAGGATTTCAAGGATTCAAATCAGATCTGCAAGCATTGCAGAACTTCCCACTGTCAAGTTCCTGAATGCAACCACACTTGACTTTGCATACAACACTCTCAAGAACTTCCCAGATCTGAATTTCATTGCTCCATCACTACAGAATTTGTACTTGATGAGGAATCCATTCTACCTGAGTGAAACTGAGAGCGAAAGAAAATTCAATCAGGCAGTTGTAGATAAGATTCCATCTGGACTTAGAGAACTTCATATGGAAGGAACCTTCTATGGTTCTATTACTCAAAATATTATTGCAAATCGTTTCACACAACTTACTACTCTAAATTTTGGTAGAGGTGGTGGTGCATACTTCCACCCAGACTCTGATGATTCAAGTTGTACAATTCCAAACGTTCCAAATACTTGTACAACATACAGTGTTCAATCAAATGACTTCAGAGCAATTGATAACACAGCAAGTGGATCTGGAAACACTTACAACGTAAAGCAACTTACAAATCTTCAGACATTAAATCTTTCAGGTAATTATTACTTGACTGATGGTAGTTTCTCAATTGATACAGACAATAATTCCATCGTAAACATTTATATTAATTCAACTGGACTTTCAATTCCAACAGGAGTCGCTGGAAAACAGTCTCTTCAAAATTTCTATGGATATTATTGCAGAAGTCTTGGATCACTTTTAAATGGCACATCATATAAGTTTGATGGTTGCGGATCACTAAGATACCTACACTGCTATGCATCGGGTGTCACTGGTGCGTTACCAAGATTCACAAACCCATCACTCTATTATCTTGATTTAAGATACACTAGTATCACTGGTGGATCTCCAACTGGTGATACCTCATATGTTATTCCAGAAAATACATTCAAGGACCTCACTGCAGTTTATTATATCATGTTGGATTCTGGAAATCTTTTGACTTCCCCAATCCATCCGAATGCTCTGAGTACATGTACAGATCTTTATTACTTCTGGTATCGTTCCCGTGGAAGAACAACAGGATCTCTTCCAAGTTTTGCAGCGAATGCAAACCTAAGATACATTTGGATGTATCATAATAAGTTTAGTGGATCAGTTCCAAACTTTGCATCAAACCCAAACATTTATTATGTTCAACTTGGTTATAACCAATTGAGCGGACAGATTCCATCATATAAGAATCTCTCTAACCTTACTTATCTGTATCTCTACAATAATAGTTTCACATCAATTGGAACTTTCCAGAACTTACCAAGACTGAGATACTTCTACGCACATAATAATCAAATTGCTGGTGAGATTCCTGACTTCACCGATTGTCCATACTTATACTACTTGATTCTTTACAACAACCAGTTTACAAATTACAAACAAGGTGCATTCTCACAACTATACAGAATCAGATATATAGATTTAGCGAGTAACTCTTTAACTGAGCAAGCAATTGAACAAATGATTAATGATTTGCTTGAAAACTATAATTCAGTAAATCGTGGAAATGTGACGATTAATTTACGTGGAAATTCTGCACCCAATCAGGACTCATTAGATAAGATTGCAATTTTAAGATCTAAAGGTTGGAACATTACACATAGTTAAAATGACAGTAAGACAGAACCAAGGATTCAGAAAAGATTTAAACTTTGAAGAGAATACAAACGACACACAGGCCCTAAGTAACCTTGGTGGAGTTGGTCTTGCAAATGATTTAAGAGTCATTCAGAATAACTTAAAAAATACATCTACTCTTGGATTTGTAACGTTTACAAATGGATTCTTTTCCTTCCCAGATAGAGAATTTGTATTCACAAATGATGATGTTGTTCTTGTAAATACTGAAGTGAATGTTGGATCAACTGTATTAACTACAGGAACTAATTATTATGTCTGCAACTCAAATGGAGAAACGCAATTTAAATTATCAACTACTCCAAGCACATCAAACCTTGGAATCAATACAATTACAGTTACTTCAGTATCTCCATCATCCTTTAACTTCATTCGCAAGGATGCAGTCTATCAGGAAAATTTAGTCAATTTTATTGAACCAGATATCCAAGATACTGAGGATTTTGGTGGATACCTGGCAGAATCTATCAATAGTATTTTTGATGATACTCAGGTAAATAACGAGTCAGCAAGATACTTTATTGGAAAGAAGTATAAAGGAACAGAAAACACAGAAACAGATAAAGAAATTAAGTTTGAGGGGACAGTTAATCTCTTTGACCCAGCACAGTTTAACGTTAGTCAAACTCAATTAAGCGATACGCAGTCACCTGGTATCTTTATTGGTGACACTCGTGCATTCTCAGCAGATAACAATCCATGGGAAATCTCTGGAAGCACACTAAGAACTCTTAGTGAAGAAGTAACGATTGGTGATCTATTTTTCTATGATGACATTACGATCACTGGAGTCAGTGCTGTCTCAGCAGCAGAGGTAAATGTGACTTCGTTCACTCATAAAGTTCCTGTTGCTATCAACGGGGAGACTTATTACTTATTGTTATCTACCTGAACCAAAATCAACTTTTAAAACCATTTTTGGCGGAAAAAAAATTCCACCAAAAATTTGATCTGAGACCCTTTCAGGTATTATACACACAAAACATTATAAGTGATACCGTCTCCTGCTCTTAATTCAAGTCTAGTGTTGGATCTATCTGCTGAGGAGTAGTTTGTGATTTTTGATGTAGTAACATTTGCAGTCAAAGCATCAAAAATGACATTACCTTCTTCAATTCTCAGACTCTGCTCAGTGGCAGTTGTATCAAGTCCTTCTTCGGTTGGGTTGAATGGTGGTGAAGTATCTGTTGGTGGGCAGCAGAGTTGTCTATCATCAACCTCATTTGTAACTGTGAAGTTTGATCCTGCAACAAGATTTTTCGTTGTCGCCGCACTAAGTGCAATTGTGTTGTTTAAAGGTGCTCCATTTACAGTAGTTCCAGTTGCAAATTGGAACCCCTGAACATTCCATCCATTACCCACACCAGTCGTATCTTGAACTGGAACTGATGTTGATCCTGCAGGAGTATCAGAAGCAACGATCATGCATTTTGTATTTGCAGGAATACAGAATGCATTTAGTGCTTCGTCTACAAGGCCTCTAGATTCATAGAAATAGAGGAATCTTTGCCCAAACCCTTGACTTGGGTCAATTGTGACTTGAGTTGCAGATGTGGTAATTCCAGTATATTGAGTAATACCATTACCAATAACGATCATTCCAGTTTTAAGACCTGATGTATCACCAGTTGAGAGACTAATAGTTCCGCCATTCGCACTTCCTGTAACTCTTTTTACGAATCCACGGTGATCAATGATTGTTAGGGGATTTGATGCTCTTGTACTTGTCGCAGCATTACTAATGATGAAAGAGTCATTGATGATAATGTCAGTAACTCTTGTATTTGCTGGAATTCCTGCCCCAAAGACATAATTACCAATCTCAATATTTGAGGTATCAGTCAAAGATACAACTTTTGAATTATTCGTGGTTGATGCAGTTGGCGATGCCTTAGTAATCGCCGCCAGGGAGGTTTTTGGTGAATATTTGATGTCAATTTTCTTAGTTGACTTGACTTTTACATATACATCTGAGTTTGCAGATCCACCGATCAGTCCACCACCAAAAAGAACAGATTGATCATAGAAAGCATTAAAACTTCCTTTTGCAGATTCAGAGAAATCATAGTTAAGAGAGTAAAGATTATTATATCTTAAATTCGTGTTAGATGCTCCACCTGGAGGTGTATAATCAAAGTTAATATTTCTATCTACACCGATTGCATTGACACTCTGAGGAACGTAGAATCTAAACCTGACTCTATATCTTTCATATGCCTCTAAAACATAAGTGGAGAATCTCGTACTTACTGATGTTCCAGGATCTCTGAAGAATGTAACTGGAATGTTGGAGTTAGCAGTAGTAATTGGATCTCCAGAATCATTCGTGAGTGTGATCTCTCCTGTATCCCTATCAATAGAGTCATCTACACCGATAGTTGTACCAGAGAGAATACCAGATCCACTTACCGACATTCCTATTCCAACATTTGGAACATTAGCAGTTGGAATAGTGACTACGTTTGTACCAGAAGTTGTTGCCGTAACTGTTACTGCAAGCCCAACTCTTTGATATTCAGTATAAGTATTGATACCAGAAACATATCCTTCAGTTTGGAAGTCCATGGTAAAACCAAGACTTGCACTTGTATTAAAAGTATAACTTCCAGTTTGAGTAGGAACAAAGAATCCTTCCCACAGTACACCACCATTTGCGTTTACTGATTGTGGGTGAATTTTACCAGTATAATTGAAGTTTCCATTTTCCCAAAAAGTATCGCCTGGAATAATTCCACCAGTTGTAACTCCCACAAAGATTCCTGATGTTGTATCATCTACTTGATCTTCATTAAAATATGTGGCTGTCAGTCCATCACCACCATTAAATCTTGGATCACCAGAGAAAATTTTAAACTTATCTAAACGATTTTGATAGGTAATACTTGGTGATACTGCTTGGTTAATTCCATTTGAATTTGTGTTTTGGACAGCACTACCAATTATGTCCCGATAGTTTTCAGGAGACAGTCCTTCTGCAAAGACATTTCGGATTACATCTAAGTCTTCCGATGTGAATGAAGAACCTTCTTCATCAACGAGTGTATCAAGTAAGTTATTCAGAGCAGTCTTAGAATCAGAAAGATCGGAAAAGTTAAAGTCCCTTCTCAGACCGACCCTTTTGAATATTTTACGTGCCATTTTTGACTTTTTTTACTATTTATTGTATAATAAATAAATTGCCATATATGTAAGTAAATGAATCCTGAATCAATGCTCACAGAACTAAATGAGAGAGAAAAAAATCTCAGAAATGAATTGATTGAACTTGAAAGACAATTCAATGCAAAGAAAGAACAATATCTCAAAATCCAAGGTGCAATTGAAGCACTGACATTGGTAGAAGAGGGAGATTCTGAAGACTGATAAATAAAAGGAGACTTATATAAGTCTCCTTTTTTGGTACATACCGAGATACATAAATGTCCACACCTTTTAGGTTAAAACGATCTGCTGTATCTGGAAAGCGACCTGGACTTTCTGATCTGCAGAAGGGAGAATTAGCCCTTAACTTTAACGACGGTTACCTATTTGCAGAAAGAGACACTGGTGGTGTCGGAATAGGTACAACAATTACGTTGTTGACTCCGTGGACTGAAAATTTCGGTGCTACATCAATTTATTATGAGAATTCGGTTGGTATTGGAACAACCAATCCGACAGTTACTCTTGATATTAATGGAGACGTAAATGTATCTGGTGTCTCTACATTCAGAGACAAGGTACACCTTTTAGATAGTGATAAACTTCACTTTGGTGGTGCCGCTGGAGACAATGGAGATCTTCAGATTTTCCACAATAGTCTTGATAGTTGGATACAGAATTCTTCTGGAAGTGGAAATCTTAAGATCGCTGGTGATAATGTTGAAATATTATCTTCTGCTGGTGCATCAAAGATTATCGCAAACACTGGCGCAGAAGTCGGACTTTATTATAATGGAAACTTAAAACTTGAAACCAGTGGTATTGGTATTACGGTTTATAACCGATTAGATGTAACCGATATCAATGCCAGTGGAATTACTACAACTATATTACTTAATGTAGGTGCTGGTGGTACTGTAATCACCACCACTTCTGGTGGTTTAGTTGGGATCAATTCTACTTCTCCAACTACAACGTTGGATGTGGGAGGCACTATAAATAGTTCAACAGACGTGCAGATAGATGGAGTTAGTATTCTCACAACCGCTGAAAATGATGCAGTCGCACTTGCAATCGCATTAGGATAATAAAAAATGGCAAATACTTTCAAGTTAAAAACAAAAGCGAATGTAGGTGTAACGACTGTCGGGATTTACACTGCAACTTCTCCTGTCACTGCAACGGTTATTATTGGTGTCACACTAGCAAACGTCTCTGGTTCATCAATTAACGTTGGTATTGGTATCACAAGACCATCAGCGGACAACATCAGTATTCTGAAAAATGTCCCACTTCCTCAGGGTTCCTCCTTGGAATTCATGCAAGGAAACAAAGTTGTATTAGAAGCAAACGATACAGTCACAGCAGTAAGTGATGTAAACAATAGTCTTGATGTTGCTCTGACTATTATGGAAGTCACACCATAAGGATAAAACGATATGGCACTTACTAAAGTCAGTGGTAATCTAATCCAACAGCAAAATTTTAGTGTTGGTGTTGTTACTGCCACAAGTATCACTGGTGATCTGACTGGTAATGTTACGGGTAATGTTACTGGAGACGCTACAGGACTTAGTGGAACTCCAGATATCACTGTTGGTGTAGTAACTGCTTCAAGTGTAACGATTAGTGGAGACCTTACTGTTGAAGGCACTTATAGTACACTTGATACCATTTTAACAGAAGTAGATAAGTTAGAAGTAGCGGCAAATAATAGCACGGTTGGAGTTGCAATTACTCAAAGTGGTACTGGTGATATCTTAAATCTTTATGATGGTGCATCTGAAGTCTTTAGTGTTCTTGATGGTGGAAATGTTGGAATCGGACTGACTAATCCAACAGAAAAATTAGAAGTAAACGGAAATATTAAGGCAAATGGACAGATAGAAGTAGCAAAAAATTCATCATTCTATGTTCCTGTCACTCTTGGAGATACTGGTGCAGGAGCAAACGAAAAATATTGGAGATTTGGTTTAAATAGATCATCCAAAAGTCTAAGTATTGGGACACAAAACGATGCATCAAGTGCAGCGTATGCGGCTATAAGTATTAATAGAGTTGGAGTTAATGTAGAGAATGTAATTTTTTATACTCTCCAGAATAATGAAAGACTTCGTATAACTTCAACTGGCAATGTCGGCATTGGACTGACTAATCCATCAAAAAAACTCAGTGTTTATACTGGATCATTTAACTCTGATGTTGCTCTATTTACAGGAGCAAACACAGATAGGGGATTAGTTATTAGCACTTTCCAGCGTGCATCTAATGACGATAGTGTTGACTATAATGCTCAATACTCATCATTGGGTGTCCAAACATGGAGTATTGCTGGGTCTGAAAAACTAAGACTAGATCATTTAGGCAATGTTGGAATTAATTCAACTAGTCCTGGAAGAAAACTGACAGTTGCTGGTGGTGGTACTTCTTTGATAGCATCTGTCAAAAGAACTGATGGTGCTTCTGCTTATTTGACATTAAGCGACAACAGCACAACATCAGATTCTTATGTTGGTGTTGGTGCAGAAGGAGATGGTTTAAAATTAAGATCTGGCAATTCTGATAGAGTATATGTAAATTCAAGCGGCAGTGTTGGTATCAACTCTGATGCTCCTGCCAGAACATTAGATGTTCATGCAACCAGTAGCACAATGGTTGCTCAATTTAGGAGTAGCACATTTAATAATCAATCTTACATATGTTTTGCAAATCCTGCGTCAAATGCTGACCAAGTAAGAATTGGATCATATGGTAGTGATCTTATTGCTTCAACTAATTACATTGAAAGACTTCGTATAACTTCAAGTGGCAGTGTTGGTATTGCAACCACAAATCCAACTGAAACCTTACACGTTGAAGGTAACACAAGAGTTACTGGTATCCTTACAGTCGGTCAGAACTCAACGTCAATCAATGGTGCTCTAGAGTATCCATCCATCAGACCCACATTAGACCTAAACTTTGCGGCAACGAAAACACTAGACCGCAGAATTACTTTCACCAGAGATAGTCTTGGAACTTATGTTGATGAGTTAGGTATTGTTCGCACTGCTCCTAATAATACTCCAAGATTTGATCATGACCCAGAGACTGGTGAGAGTCTTGGATTGCTGATTGAAGAGAGTAGGACTAATTTACTCACATATTCTGATTTAACTTCTGGTGAAGGTTTAAGTCCTGGTTGGGTAAATGCAGGTCCTGTGGCATCTAAAGGAACGAATGTCATTGCTCCAGATGGAACGCAAACTGCTTGGACAACGTTATATGATGGATCGTCTGGCGACGGAGCATTAAGTAGGAACGGTGGAGAAGTAGCAACTTCAAACTCTACAGTATATACCTATAGTATTTGGGCAAAAGTTCCATCAACAAATACTTATATTACAGGCGTAAGATTGCGAACATATAACGATAACCATTCTGCTAATTTCAATTTACTTACAGGCGAAGTTATCGGAGGTAGCGAAGGAACCACAATTCCTCGTATAGAAGCATACCCCAATGATTGGTATAGATGTTCAATTACATTTACATCAGGAACTGATGGTGATCAAGGAATTCAAAACTATATGCTTAATAATACTAGTGGTTCATTAAATTCTTCGGGTGCTAATGGAGAAGCACTTTATCTCTGGGGTGCTCAACTAGAAGCAGGTTCTTTCCCAACCTCCTACATCCCCACATCAGGAAGCACAGTGACTCGTGCCACAGACTTCGCAAAAATCACAGGAACAAACTTCACAGATTTTTATAACCAGACTGAGGGTACTTTCTTTGTAGAAGCAGATACTATTAACCCAGTTTATAATGATGGAATTACTGGTCATGACAACAATAATAATAATTATACAATAGTAGGAACTGGGCAATCGCCAAATAGATTCCAACTAAGATTTGATGATGAAGAACCATTCCAACTCCTTGCATTTGGACCCAATAGTACAACTGCAATTACGACTAATGTAACTCTCACACCAACATTAAGAGCAAAAATTGCTGGTGCTTTTAAACAGGATTATGTTAGAGGTGCTGCACAAGGAGAAATTATATTAACTGATAGTACTTTTGATATGATTTCACCAACTTCATTGTTTATTGGTAGTTTAGATGGAAGTAGTGAGATTTTGCCAGGTCATATAAGAAAAGTATCTTATTACAGACAAGCACTTCCAAACGCACAGTTACAAGGTCTCACCCAGCAATAAATAAGAACATAGAGAAGTATAAGCAATGCCTAATCTAGTCGGAATTGGTTTAAGTCAGGTGCCTACCAACAGTATGTTGGGTGGATTGGCATATCAAGATCCTGAGCACGCTTCTATTAAGGACTTAGACCTTAAGAACCTCTCACAGATTAATTCGGAGATTGCTGATACTGCCGTAGATATTTTTGTATACGATACTTCTAAAGACTCTGATGGTGGTGCTTGGAGGAAGAGGACCACTCATACTAGTTGGTATAATGAAACTCTGAATACGACAACCAGAGGAAGCAGACGAGAGTTTCCTGCTGTTGCTGTGATTGTTGCTACAGCAGATGATGTAATCATCTATGATGGAGATGACCCAGACCTCCCAATGTGGATGGTATTTGAAAGTGATGAAGGTGCCGACGCATATAATACACATTTTTTAGGTAGAAGTAGTAGTCATTCTTTTTCAGCACCTATAACATCAATTTCGATGTTGAATGGTTTATTATCTGTGGGAAAAACTGGTTCTTCAAACTTTTTAGAAAGTTTTAACACTATAGATTTTATCAAAGAAGATGTTCTTCATAGAGCACAATCTAGTTTTGCAAGACATTCACCATCAAGCATTTCAAATAGAAATAATGCCGTTGGTTTTATTAGTTTGAGCTCAACTGGAGGCACTGTAAATACAGCAGTAAACGACGTAGCAATGACAGTGCTACCAAATGCACCGATTGATGATGCTACTGGACTTCCTATTCCCACCATTGCCGTTGCGACTAATGGTGGTGTGAGTGTCATTAAGGATGATGGGACTGTTGTTGACTTAACTTATTCTTCTACTAATAATATTAGTAGATTTATTGATATTACTAGTGATGGTAAAATCAGATATGGATCAAGAAGTTTTTCTAGTACTTATAATTTCTTCTTATTCGTATATAAAAATATTCCTTCTGCTGATACATCCGCAGCACCAGATACCAGATACACATACGCATCTAGTGGAAGTGGAAATTACAATCTCACAGCAGTAAGAAACGGACAAAATTCACCACTAGCAGATTGTGTTGATATTGGAGATGGTGAGTTTGTTGTTTCTACTGGTAGTTATAGTAATGGTGGGCAATATGGCATCCACAGAATTGTAGAGTATGATAGTTTTAATTCATCTTCTGTTCCAGAACCATTAGTCGCTATTGCTACCACTTCATTCAACACTGGATGGATGCACGGAGACATCAAAGGTGCTTTCTTGTCTGATACTGATGCTACGAATGTAAGTGGAACAGAACTATGGCCTGAAGGAGATTTTGCAGATGCTAATGAGTGGTCTTCTGCTGGTGCTGAGTGGACAATATCTGGAGGAACTGCAACAGTTAGTGACGGTGATGGAGGGTATTCATTTTTAGGTTCGTCATCTGGAACTCTAACAAACGGTAAAAAATATGTTTTATCCTTTACCGTAAGTAATTATTCTGGCGGTAGACTTGAAGCGTCTCAAGCAAACTCAAGTAATATACAAATACCATTTAGTGCAAATGGATCATATTCTCAATTAATAAATTACACTGGAACCAGTGGATCAGGTTTGGGAATGTATGGATACGGTGGAGGTGCAGTTGGATTTACTTTAGATAATTTATATCTACGAGAGTTGGAAGAAGAAGACCGCTCCGTAAACAACAACGGACTCGCAGTTTACGGAACAGTCACCAAGAGTGCCGTTGCGACTGGTGCCGAACTGGTTGCTTATAGTGGATTTAGTGCTAGTAATTATTTGAGACAACCTTATAACTCTGATTTAGATTTTGGAACTGGTGATTTGAGTATTATATTCTGGTATAAATCTAGTGATGGTACTGCTCAATGCATTTTACACAGAGGAGACGCTGCAGATAGTGGTGGTGGATGGGGAAGTGGACCAATTATTCAAATTGAATTTAATGGAACTAACCTAGCAGCATTTTTATCAAACTCTGGATTTAGTGGTTATGATACTGTTGGTATTCCAATAGCAACTTCCGCTAATGGTGTGTGGAATCATTATGCTTTAACTCGTTCTGGTGGAACGATGAATGTATATTTCAATGGAAGTCTGTATGGAAGTGCATCTTCCACCAGAACATTGACAAATACGTCAGCAAGAACTTGGATAGGAGAAAGACCAAATTCAACAAGACCAGCAACTAATACATCTTTAGCATTATTCCGAATGGGAGCATCAGCACCATCAGCAGAACAAGTCAAGAAGATGTATGAGGACGAAAAGGTTTTGTTCCAAGAGAACGCTGCTTGCACCTTATATGGTTCATCAGACGCAGTAACGGCACTGGCATATGATGAGGTCACCGACAGACTTCACGTTGGAACTTCTTCTGGTCGTTCTGATTTCCAGGGACTACGCAGAATAAATAATACAACCACGGCAGTTACGACTGCTATTTCCGCTCACGATGAGTTTATTGTAGAACAGTAATATGACAGTAAGAGCAAACAAACCTGCCTTTAATATCAGGGAAAAACTAAAAGAACTTGAAAGACCTATAGGACTTAAAGGTAATGAGTTAATGAGAGCAGAGACTGCTCAAGATGCATTTAATTTAATTGGTGCAGGTAGAAGAAATATTCTAATAAACTCATTATTTGAAGTTAGTCAAAGGGGAAACTATCAGGTAGATAATAGTGGGTCTGCGGTGACAACAACAGCAAATGTTCCTAGATTTGCTATTGATAGGTGGTCATTTTATTCTGGTGTTGCAACAACAAGTGCGTCAACTCAGTATGTTACATTACCGACTGGAGAAAAAGTTAGATCTTTTAAAGTAACTGCAACATCATCTGCCCCAAATTCATGGTTACACCCAATGCAAGCATGGGAAGTACAGTCTTGGGCGGAAGGTCAATTTTTTACTCTTTCTTGTTGGGTAAAAACTAATAGATCTGGGCAGAGGTTAAGGATATGTGATAGTGTTTCTTGTTGGGAAATAGGAGAAGAAGTTCCAAGTGATGGTCAATGGCATTATATGACAGCAACTCAGCAAGTAGGAACAAATTTAAATATTGGATCAGCGGGACAATTTCAACCAGCATTTACATCTGGACCAGTTGATAATGGACACTATGTAGAATTTGCATTACCTCAAATGGAACTAGGAAAAGTTGCAACTCCATTTGAATATCGTTCATATGGTGAGGAACTTGCCTTGTGTCAGAGGTATTTCTTGAAACTTGGTGGTGAAAGTGCAATTATGGGAATGGGTTCTGGAACTACTACCAGTACAACTCAAGGATGGGGAGTAATTCAGTTTCCTGTTACGATGAGAGTACCCCCAACTGCCGCTCTACTTGGAGGAACTGGAGTTACAATATCAAATGGAAGTTCATTCCCATCAAGTCCAACTCTTGGTACACAATACGCTGGCACTACTGGAACAATGCTTACTTTTAATTATGTTAGTCCTGGATATACTGGAGCGGGTCAAGGTGCTGTTTTATATACTCAAAACGGTGCTACAGATGGACTTACTTTTAATGCGGAGTTCTAAAAATGTATAAAATTTTATCTGGTAGTTTACTTGGATCTAAAGTAGAATGCATTTCGCATATTTCCAATAAGTCAGTTATTCCTACTTTTGAAAACAATGGAGACTACCAAAAATTCATCCAAGATGTTGCTGAACAAGGTATTGGAATCGTAGAAGGTCCAGACATCATTGAACCTTCATATACAGAACTCCGAGCAGCAGAATATCCTTCAATCCAAGAACAAGAGGATATGAAGTATTGGGATGAGATTAATGGAACAACAGTATGGAGAGACACCATCACTGCCATTAAGGAAAAGTATCCAAAGACCATCACAGGTGGAACTACTGTTGGAGAAGTTCCTGCTTGGGTTCAGGAAACAGCAGACAACTGGACATTCAATAAGCAACTCCGTGAGTATGTTGATGCCATTGAAAGACTCTCACAATACGTTCTACTAGAAGGACGTGAAGAAGTCAGAGAGGATGTTGTAGTAGAAACCAAAGAAGTCTTTAATGAAGAGACTGGTGAAATTGAAACTGTCAATGTAACCGAAGAAGTCATCACTCAAACTGCTATTGAACCACTTGAAGAGTTTGTAGAAGTGACTACTTATAATGAAGAGACAATGGAATCAACCACTGAGTCTGTAAGAAATCCATTAGTTGTCAAAGATGAAGAAGAAAGAGCAGCAGCACAAGCAGTTGTAGATGCTACTCCAGAGTCTGTAATAGAAGCTGTTAACTCCCTTTGAACCCTGACAGAGTTATTCTACTTGGTTCGGTTAACCGTGTCAAGTCTTTGACAAAAGACTCTTAATACAGTATAATAAATTGGATAAATAACAACGAGTTTTCATACTGAAATGACGGAACAACAAAATCATCTTCAACAAGTTCTTGAGCAACAACAAACATTGATTGGCGAAATCAATACACTCAATTCACAAGTTACATCAAAGCGTGAAATGCTGATGAAACTGCAAGGAGTTGCAGAATATCTTCAGCAGATTGGAGTCAGTCTTCCTGAACCAGAAGAACCAGCAGAAGAAGCACCCGCAGAAGAACCTGCATCCGAGGTAGAATAAATAATTCTATTCAAGGAATAATGGGGTAGAATAGATGCCTTATATTGGTAGACATCTTGATAGAGGGAACTATTTAAAGTTAGATGACATTAGTTCTTCTTTTGATGGAGTAGAAACTACTTTTAATCTAACCAATGGTGGCAGTCCTTTCTACCCTGGTTCTGCTTTTTCAATTCTGGTAGTTCTTGCTGGTGTTATTCAAGAAGCAGAATCTGCATATCAGATTGATCAAAGTCAGATTACATTTGCAAGTGCTCCTCTTGCAAGTGATTCTTTTTTCTGCATTGTCTTAGGAACTGCATTAGGTATTAATGTTCCTGGCAATGGAACTGTAGGTGGAACACAACTTACAAAGCCTTTCAGTTATGATGGATTTTTCTATCTCAACGATACAACAAACCGAGTAGGAATTAATTCATCATCACCAACAACTGCACTTGACGTACAGGGAACCGTCACTGCAACTGAGTTTGTTGGTAATCTTTCAAATACTTCAGGTATTTCAACTTTTTATGATCTGACAGTTGAGAACGATCTCACTGTCAATGGATCGTTCTCAACTCTGGATACAGTTGTAACAGAGGTTGATAAGTTAGAAGTAGGTGCTAATAATTCAACAGTTGGTGTTGCTATTACTCAAAGTGGTAGTGGAGATATTCTAAGACTTTATGATGATGCTACACAGGTAGTTACTGTTCTTGATGGTGGTAATGTTGGTATCAACACCGCATCTCCTACCCAAAAACTACATGTTGGTGGAAATATCAGTCTTGGAGACCGCAGCGGCACTGGATCGCAATATCTAGGATTTACTGCTTTTAATAATTTTGGTGGCGGATCTGGGCACATTGAATTTACCCGAGATGGGTCAACTAATACAGGATTAAGATTCCGACTTAATGGAACTGAGCAATTCCGTTTCATAAGTGGAACATCTACAGAGTTGATGAGACTTGATAATTTAGGTAGACTTGGCATTGGGACTGATGATGCATCTTGGGGTGTTTCTACTGGTTTAATAGTTGGGGATGGTGCAAGTGCTAAGGGAATAACACTTTTTAGTAATTCTGCAAATGTCGGAGATTTTGCATTTGCTGATGCAACAAGTGGAACAGCAAGGTATAGAGGTTTAATAAGATATGATCATAGTGATGATTCTCTTGCCTTTAGAACAAATTCAACAGAAAGACTTCGTATAAATTCAAGTGGCAATGTTGGCATCGGGACAGATGATCCAAGAGCACCTTTAAATCCACATGGAACTGCAGCATTAACCAATCTTGCACAAACAGTTCTAATTACTGATAGTAATGCCGATGATGCAGAAGGAAGAGGTGGTAATTTAGGTTTTAGTGGTTATGTAAATGGATCCCTGAGAACTCTTGCTGCTATTGGTGGACTAAAAACTGATGCTGGGAATTCCTTTAATGGTGATCTTGCTCTCTATACACGAACAAATGGACAAGCAAGTTTAAATGAAAGACTTCGTATAACTTCTACTGGTTTTGTTGGCATCGGAGAAACTTCTCCAAGTTCAAAATTTGAAATTGTTTCTGGGGATACTGCTAGTGTAGTATCAGGAATTAAATTAAAGAATGATTCTACAAGTGCTAGTGGACCAGGATCAAGTATAGATTTTGTTGTTGATGGTGTAAATGATGTCACAACAGCACAAATTATTGGTCAAAGAACTTCAGCCAATTACCATCAAGGATCTTTACAGTTTCTGACAAGGGATAGTGTTGGTGGTGGATTACTAGAAAGACTTCGTATAAATTCAAGTGGCAATGTTGGCATCGGGACAGATAATCCAGGACAGAAACTTTATGTTAATCAAGGAAATATCTTGATTAACCAAAACGGTACATCCGCTTCATTAATAGTAACAACAGATACCAATAGAGACGCAAACGTTTATTTCGGAGATTCAGACTCACAATCCCAAGGTAGAATAAGATACAATAACTCTGCAGATTATCTCTCATTTTCTACTGCAGGTGCAGCAAATGAAAGACTTCGTATAGATTCAAGTGGCAATGTCGGCATCAACACCACAACCCCAGCAGACACACTTGATGTTAATGGTAATGTTCTCCCATCATTTGACGCCACTCACGACTTAGGATCAGCATCAAAACGCTGGAACAATGTATACACCACTGACCTTCAACTTTCTAATGAAGGATCTTCAAATGATGTGGATGGTTCTTGGGGCCGCTGGACAATTCAGGAGGGTGAGGATGACCTGTTCCTGATAAATAGGAGAAATGGTAAAAAATATAAGTTCGTTCTTCAAGAGGTAAACTAAGACATGGCAATTTACGGTGCTCTCGGAGAAGTTAATTTAGGTGCATTATCTGCAATTATTTCTGATACTGCTGTTGATGTCTTTGTTTATGATACCTCAAGAGATACAGACAGTGGTGCCTGGAGAAAGAGAACTCAGCACACCTCTTGGTATAATGAGACTCTGAATACAGCGACTAGAGGTAGTAGAAGAGAGTTTCCTTCTGTTGCTGTTATTGTTTCTGAAAATAGTAAAATCACAATTTATGATGGAGATGACCCAGACCTTCCAATGTGGATGGTATTTGATGTTGGTGGAACTGTGTGGACATCTAATAATTTATTAGCACAGTCTGGAGCATCAACAACTTGGTCAATAGCAGCACTTAATGGAATCCTAGTTTTAGGTCCTGTAGTATCATATCGTATGAGAGTCATAAATTTTGTTAGTGAGTATGTTTATGTGACATCAGATGCAGGAGGAAAAGTTTATAATGGATATATATCCGAACGTAATAGTGGTAAAGGTTTTAGTGATAATTCTAGTATTGGAACAACTGTTAATGGCGAATTCAACGACGTAGCAATGACAGTGCTACCAAACGCACCAATTGATAGTGCTACTGGTCTTCAAGTTCCCACTATTGCCGTTGCGACTAATGGTGGTGTAAGTGTCATTAAGGACGATGGAAATGTTGTTGATTACACTTACCAAGTAACAACCAACACTAATGCAAGTAATGTATATTTGTCAGAAACTGGTAGACTTCAATACTCATCAAGATCTATTAGTTCAGGATATGTATATTATGTTGAATATGATAAATTAAGTTCTTCTGATGTTACTTCTGCACCAAATGTTGTTTTATGTGTATCTGAAACTGGTGGTTCTGGTATAACAAGAATTTTACCGCAAGGTTCTATTACATCAGATGCAATAACAAAAGACTATACTGCAACAGGATATAATCCAGGTAGTTATACACCATATCAAGGAGGATTATTCTTACATAAAACAACTGGTGATGTAAAAGAAACTGATGGTTTTTCTCTCCCAAATAATAATTTTATGGGATTGCATATTCGTCCAGATTATAACACTGGATGGATGTACGGAGACATCAAAGGTGCTTTCTTGTCTGATACTGATACTACGAATGTAACTGGAAGTGAGTTGATTACTAATGGAGATTTTGCTTCAAATAGTGATTGGACCGCAAGAGGAGACACTGGATTGTCAATATCTGGTGGACAGGCAACTATCACATTAACAACTACGAATGGAGAAATTCATCAAAATTTACCAACATTATCTGCTGGAACATATGTATTTTCAGTAGAAAGGGTTGGAGGAACAGAGACAAACATATATGTCTCTTTACAAGACGCAACTAGTGGGACCTCAAGATATACTTTGTTAATAGAATCAAATATTTCCAATGGAACTTATTCGGCAACTGTAACTATTCCTAGCACCGAGAGTAACTTAAGAGTTGCAATTTATGGATATTTTTGGGGAGGATCTCATAACGGATACACGTTAATACTTGACAATGTTTCTCTCCGCATAGCAGAAGAAGACCGCTCCGTAAACGAAAACGGACTTCAAGTATTCGGAACAGTCACCAAGAGTGCCGTTGCGACTGGTGCCGAACTGGTTGCTTATAGTGGGTGGAGTAATAGCAATTACCTACAACAACCTTACAATTCTGATTTAGATTTTGGAACTGGTGATTTTTCTGTAATGGGATGGATTAAATTAAATAGCAACTCCACAGTAGAATATGTAATTTCTAGAGACTCTTATGCATCAACTGCTTCAAGATTTGGTGTTTATATTGATTCAGATGGTCATGCAAATTTTTTAGTTGATGATAATACCACAGACAGGAGAGCATTAGGAACTATTTCTATAGATGATAGTATTTGGCATCATTTGGTTGGAGTATATGATGGGTCAGGTGGAGTTTACATCTATCTAGATGGAATTTTAAATGCTTCAACAACAGGAAGTGCATTAAATACAATCAATAATAGCAGTGCTGAACTAGCATTTGGTAATTATGGGGGAGCAGGTAGTGCTTTAGCAAATGGTTCATTAGCACTATGGAGAGTATCAGCATCAGCACCATCAGCAGAACAAATTAAGAAGATGTATGAGGACGAAAAGGTTCTCTTCCAAGAGAATGCTGCCTGCAGTTTATATGGTTCTTCTGATGCTGTGACTGCATTAGCATACGACGAAAAAACAGAATTACTTCACGTTGGAACATCAAGTGGTAGATCAGATTTCCAGGGACTACGCAGAATAAATAATACTACGACAGCAGTAACAACTGCAATTTCAGCATACGACGGAAGTATAGCACAACAATAATATGACTGTTAATTTTACAAAAGGCCAGTTCAATTTAAGAGAGAAGTTAAAAGAACTTGAAAGACCTTCCGTTGATAAATTAGTCACGAAGGATAATAATGGTAGCGCATATATTGATACAATATCAGGAAGTACAAAATTAGAAAGTATTGATTCGGTTATTTCTGATACTGCTGTTGATGTCTTTGTTTATGATACTCGCAAGGACTCTGATGGTGGTGCTTGGAGAAAAAGAACTCAACACACCTCTTGGTATAATGAGACTCTGAATACAGCAACCAGAGGTAGTAGAAGAGAGTTTCCTGCTGTTGCTGTGATTGTTGCTGAAACCTCAAGAGTTGTCATCTATGATGGAGATGATCCAGACCTTCCAATGTGGATGGTGATAAACAGGAGCGGTACTACCATTTCTAGTATTTTCGCATTAAATGGAAATTTAATTATTGGAATGTCTGATAATGCAATGGATGATATTAGGTTTATATCTGATTTATATGCGTATAGATACACAGATTATTTAAAAGTTGGATATGGCGCTATAGTTAATAGGGGAGGTGTAGGTACTTTTACTGGAACACAATTAACTTCGTCTGGAACTGGCATCGTAAATGTTGCAGTAAACGACGTAGCAATGACCGTGCTACCAAACGCACCGATTGATGATGCCACTGGACTTCCTATTCCCACTATTGCCGTTGCAACTGATGGTGGCGTCAGTGTTATTAAGGATGATGGAACTGTTGTTGATTTATATCGTTCTGCTGCAAATCAGAATGAATTTTCCCATCAAGTTGCTTTTGATGAAAACAACAGTTTATTCTTTAGTTGGGGAACAACAAATGGACAAGAAAGGCATTTAGCGTATTATGAAACTATCCCTTCATCAGACGATACTCAATTAACTGACAATTATTACCCCTCCGCCAATTTAGGTTCTTCAGCATTTGGTAATAGTGGTCAAGGTATAATTGCCAATAATGGAAGAGATTTTGCGGGAAGTGACGATAAGCAATACCTTACTAGATTATATCACACAAAAGAAAGCGCAACTAGCAATACCAGTTCTGTTGCAAATATCACTTCTGACTACAACACTGGATGGATGCACGGAAACATCAAAGGTGCTTTCCTGTCTGATACTGATACTACAGCAGCATCTTCCTCTAGTTTGATTTCTGGCAATAATAGTACTTTTGACACTGGAACTGGAAACTGGACTGCTCCTTATCAATCCACAATTGCTGCTGTCAGCGGACAATTGCAAATGACTGCAACTGCAGGAAATCCCTATGCTAGATTATATGTAACTGTTGAGGTTGGTAAGACTTATAGACTTGATATTGATTCAATATCACATAATTTTTCCACTGCATTCCAAATATGGTTTGGAAATGCTAGTGGTCTTGCACAATCTCAATACGGTGCTATTAATATGGGAAATGGTGCTTCATATTCTAAATATTTTACAGCAACTACAACTACATTAAATGTTCAAATTGTAGGTAATGGATCTGTTGGACAAGTTGGAACTGTTGATAATGTGTTTCTTTATGAGTTAGAAGAAGACCGTTCTGTAAACAACAAAGGACTTCAAGTATTCGGAACAATCAACAAGAGTGCCGTTGCAACTGGTGCCGAACTGGTTGCTTATCATGGAGTGAGTTCTACTAATTATCTAAAACAACCATATAATTCAGATTTGAATTTTGGAACTGGTGATTTTAGTATTTTTGTCTGGGTTTTAAAAAATACCCTTTCTAGTAATCACTATATTATTGATAGAGCTCCTGATCCTTTTTCCTCAACAGGTAGATCATATTTTGTTATTAATTCTAATGGATACCATAGATATAGACTTGCTGGTGGTTCTGAAGTTACTGGCAATGTAAGGGCAATGACTGCGGGCGTATATAATCATATTGGATTTGTAAGAAAAGGTGGTGCTATGGAATTTTGGATGAATGGTGAGTTAGTTCAAACAGTGACTGGAAGTAATGCTTCTGCATCTTTTGATGACGGAGTAACAGGGCAGGTCTTGACAGTAGATAGATATGCTAACGGTTTTGCATTGGATTATACATTTGATAGGATGGCACTTCTTCGTATTTCTGGTTCAGTACCATCAGCAGAACAAATCAAAAAAATCTATGAGGACGAGAAGGTTCTCTTCCAAGAGAACGCCAAGTGTACCTTATATGGTTCATCAGACGCAGTAACAGCACTCGCTTATGATGACTCAACCAATATTCTTTACGCAGGAACCTCATCAGGACGCAGTGACTTCCAAGGACTACGCAGAATAAATAATACAACAACTGCCGTGACCACTGCTATGTCAGCATCTAATGGTCTTGTAGCGGAGCAATAATCTATGACAGTCAGAGTTAATAAATCAGCATTTAATATCAGAGAGAAACTCTCCGAACTTGAAAGACCTATTGGGGTCAAAGGTAATGAGTTGATGAGAGCAGAGACTGCTCAAGATGCCAGAGACCTTGTGAGTGCTGGTCGGAAGAATTTGGTGATTAATGGTGGAATGGATGTATGGCAAAGAGGATCATCATTTACAAATCCAGCAAGTGCAGGTTATACGGCAGATAGATGGAAATGTAGTACAGATCCAACAGATATAAGTAGATCCACCGATGTTCCATCAGGAGAACCATTTACATATTCAATGTTAATGGCAGCGAATGGTTCTGGTGGAACAAGACACGCTGCACTACAAGGAGTAGAACTTACTCGTATTGGAAATGCTGGTCCTTTTAAAGTAGGAACAACTTGGACTTTTAGTTGTTGGATGAAAGGTGGCGCAAATAATAGTATTTTATTTGCAACTGAATTTAGAGATGATCCAAATAGCAGTACTAATTCTGTAGCAATATCATCTACAACTTTTAACTATACTACATCTTGGCAAAAATTTACGCACACATTTACAGTTGGTGTTTCTCCTGGTGGCACTAACTTATGTTTGGCAATAATTTTTTATGCTGGAACTGCACCAGCAAATAATTTATATCTCACTGGTTGTCAGTTAGAAAGAGGTAAAGTTGCCACTGAATTTGAGCACCGTTCATATGCTGAGGAACTTGCTCTGTGCCAGAGGTATTTTGAATACAGCACCGCAGGAACTGGAAGGTTTTATACTATTAGGAATGATGGTATTTCTAGGGGAAATGTGATGTGGAAAGTTGTTAAAAGAGCAACTCCTAGTAGTGTTGTTCTTACTCACAGTAATCCAGCTGGTTGGTCTAGTGCGAATGCTCTTGGGTATGATATATACGGTATGGATTTTGGTAATACTGGCAACTATTCAAATTTTCTAACTTACGCTTGTGACGCAGAACTATGACAAAATATAAAATATTAAATGATTCAATAATCAAAAAAGACAACGAATTTATTTCTACGCATTCGGATAATCCATATTATCAAAAAATTCTTGAAGAGATAAATGAACAAGGTATTGGAATTGTAGAAGGTCCTGATGTCATTGAACCTGACTACGCTACTCTTCGTCAACAGGAATACCCATCCCGTGAAGAACAATTAGATATGATGTATTGGGATAAGGTCAATGGGACTACCACTTGGGAAGATACGATTCAGGCAATCAAAGATAAGTATCCAAAGACCATCACAGGTGGCACAACCATCGGTGAAGTTCCTGCTTGGGTTCAGGAGGCAGCAGACAACTGGACATTCAACAAACAACTTCGTGAATATGTTGCTGCTGTTGAGAGATTAGATCGTTATGTCCTCTCCGAAGGTCGTCCAGAGATTCGTGAAGATGTTGTAGTAGAAACCAAAGAAGTCTGGAATGAAGAGACTGGTGAGTTAGAGACTGTCAATGTCACAGAGAATGTAGTCACACAAACTGCTATTGAACCACTGGAAGCAACAGTAGAGGTTACTACTTATAATGAAGAAACAATGGAGTCAACCACAGAGACTGTCAGAAACCCATTGATTGTCAAGGATGAGGAAGAAAGAGCAGCAGCACAAGCAGTTGTTGATACCACACCACAAGAAGTGATTGATGCGATAAATAACTAAAAATCTGGTTATAAATGTCTCTAACTAATCTTAGTAAAGTTACCACGAGCGGCATTGCGACTGGAACCAGTCTATTAATTACTAATGTCAGTTCATCTGGAGTTGTAACTGCATCTTCATTCAGTGGACCTTTGAGTGGAGACGCTACAGGACTTAGTGGAACTCCAAATATCACTGTTGGTGTAGTAACTGCTTCAAGCGTAACGATTAGTGGAGACCTTACTGTTCAGGGTAGTTATAGTACACTGGATACAATTGTAACAGAAGTAGATAAGTTAGAAGTAGCGGCAAATAATAGTACAGTTGGAGTAGCGATTACCCAGAGTGGCACTGGTGATATCTTAAATCTCTTTGATGGTGCATCTGAAGTCTTTACTGTTCTTAATGGTGGAAATGTTGGCATCGGACTGACTAATCCAACTTCAAAAGTCCATGTATATGGTAATGGAGCAGAAGTTTTTGTAAAACAAGATTCAACAATACCAGGATCAGCAGGATTTAAAGTATTTGCTGCAGGAGTTGATTCTCCAAATAATGCCTCATATTATACAATGAATGCTGGATCTATTTGGGGTCAAACGGGTGGTAACGGAATTTATTTTGGCCCAGAAAATCGTTCATCCGTACAATTTCATGTCAAAACATCAACTGGCAATATTGGTATTAATACATTAAGTCCTTCCGAAAAACTAGATGTTGTTGGGAATATTGTAGTTAAAGAGCAAAATCCTTACATAAAAATACAAGCAGGTACTAATGGATCACCATTTTTAAGATTTGATCAAAATGCCACAAGAAAATCATTTTTAAGATATCAAAACATTGGTCAATTTGACATTGTTAATGAATACGGTGATGTAACATTCTGGACTGGAACATCTGGTAGTGAAACTCAAAAGATGACCGTAACGTCATCGGGCAATGTCGGCATCGGGACAGATAATCCA
>Ga0255766_10000483_pt1 | contig 36105 bp, 57 predicted proteins | sample 071ome_23_FD_179966 | JGI IMG/M metagenome (GOLD analysis project Ga0255766, IMG submission 179966) | Coastal salt marsh microbial communities from the Groves Creek Marsh, Skidaway Island, Georgia - 071403BT metaG (version 2) | ecosystem: Environmental > Aquatic > Marine > Intertidal zone >...
GACCTGAGGCAACTGCCATTCTAAACATCTCTGGTAAATCTTTAACACCATTGCGTTGAATGTGTATTGTCATTTCTCGCAAAATTTTTTCCTGCCACTTCCTTGGTCCTTTAAAATCTTCGAGGGGGGTGTCTTTCATTCCCCATGGGAAGGCAAATTTGACGAAATTTAATGGATTATCTTTAACCACAGGAGACCATAGTTCGGTCATTAATAGCTTTTCTTCTTCTGGTTTATATTTCATTCAAATTACCTAAAAAAAATTATTCCACAATGTATATATATACGCACCACCCACGCATACGCAAAGGGGGGTAAAATCTATTTCCTATCATATTTATATAGCAGTACGCATGAACGCATGAACGGGGCTATCTGTTCTATTGATACGCATACGCAAGAACGCACAACCTATTTTGCTATCGTGCATAAATGCGTGAACGCATGAATGCGTATGTGCGTTAGTCTTTTGCATCTTTTAAGTTTAGCGTTTCTTGTTCTATGACTTCGCCTTGAATGATCCTGGCGGATGCGTGCGTGAGTGCGTCTTTTAGATTTATATTTGTTTCTACTTGTTGAATGTCCGCCCAATCATTGCCCGCTTGCTTGCCTTTATTCTTTAAGAAAAAGATCTGCGCGCTTACTGATGGCTCTTTACCATGTAAACCAATAGCGGACTTATAAAGAGCATTAGACACTTCTTCTATAGATTTCATTTTTCCACGTCTTATATATTCCGCAATTTCTGGAAATTCTTTTTTTCTTCTTAATAATGTATCTGGACTACAACCTAAGCACGCTTGACAAATTGCTTCTTCAGAAAATCCTAGTCCCGCTAATCTTTGAGCCTCTTTTAACTGATCTTCAGTAAACATTATCTTTTTTGGTCCTGGTTTTTTTCTTTTTTTTGTTTCACTCATAAGCAAGATTTTACTTTATAAATGCTATCTTGCGGACTATTTATTAAATTAATTTAAAATAAAAGGTAAAATATGTTGCAATTGCGTATACGCAATGCTACTATCTTATTACTAGGTTTAATTACTTAGCATTTATGGAGTAAAAATATGAATACACAATATACAGAATATGTTATTTGGGGAGTTAAACCAGAGGACAAAAACAAGCCAGAATATTTGCAAGAAAGCAAATTACAATCTATTTATGATGGTGAATTTATTACCTCTAAAGAACTAGCAGAAACACTAGCAAATCTTTATAGAAATGCTGGAGCAGCTAAAGTAAGAATCCAGGCTATACCTTTTTATAAGGGTTGTGAGTCTGATCTAGCTAAACAATTTATGGGAGTGAAATAATGCAATATATAGCAATAACAAAAGAATACAGAGACAAAGTAAACGGCAATAGTTATTTCAGTACCAGAATAGAGGACGTTGAAAATGACAGAATGTATATCTTACCTTTTCAATATGGTTATGGTACTCAATCAGAACATGAAACTAAAAAAGTTATTAAGTGTTTTAATAAAAATGTCTCATGGAATGATATTGAATTTATCAAGTATGAGAACTGTACAGAAACAACAGTTAAACAACACGGCCAAGGAATAGAGGAAAACTATATCTCTAATCCTGGTTATTATTATCAAGATTAAGGGGGAAATATGTATATACCAATAGAAACAGTACAAAAACCAACGCTAAACATTGCTAAAAGATTATTCAAGCGTAGAAATCCTAATGTTGCATTTAATGTAACATGGAAAAGAAAGCCTACATGGGATAATAATTGTTATTGGTCTACAGTAATATTCAAGGCTAAAGGCTATAAAGATATTACTATGACTTTGTATAGCGACATACATAAAACTGCTATTTTTTAAAAGGGGGAAAAAATGAAATACCAGATAATAATTAACAACGGAACTCTTAAAGGTTTTACAGCCTTTAAGGGTCCATGCCTTGCAACCATGCAAGATAAATATAAACGCCTACAGAATCAAGGGCATAAATTAAAACTTATAAGGGGTGAATAATGAGTAAATATTATTGTGAATATTGCGGAGAACATGATCCGCAACAAGAAACAGGAGAAAACACATTTATTGAAATAAATATCAGACCGTATGATATTTTTTGTTCTGATCATTGTATTAATAATCATATAAATGATATTGAAAACGGTGAATGGTCTAACCATGACGGAGACAATAAAGGGTTAGAGGTTTTCTATAAAAATGAAATTAAAAATAATTGGATTGGTTATCCTTTTAGATTGGTTTCAGCGGACAACCTGGAATTAATTAAGAAAGGGAAAATAAAGGCGGTGACACAATGACACAGCAAGATCAAAAAATATTAAAGAAACTTAAAAGAAAATATCCAGGCTTACCAGTCGTAGGAAGTCCTAAAGATTGGGAACGCATTGAAAAGATGTTAAGCAAGGATGATTTAAAGCTATATAAACTAATAACCAAAAGGGGAAAATGATGAGAGCATATATAGAAACAGATGAGCAATATCTAAAAAGAGTCAATAAGATAAAACTTGAAAGCATACATTGTTCATTACAAGAACTACAACAGGAGTTTAATATTCCAGATGATCACGAACATTTAGAAAATGCTTATAAATTTACAGAAGATTTAAGAGAAGATTACTACAAAGGGGGAAATGATGAGTAAAGTAAAACAATTTAAAGCTGGCGATAGAGTTATATGTAATGGTAATAATGAATCTTATGTATTAGATTATTACACAGATAAAATTGTTACAGTTAGAATTTGGAAAGGACAAAGGCATATAGGCGATACAATTGTTAATGAATCAGAATTAAAGCTGATTAAGGGGGAATAATGGACCTACAACTATTACCAATATTAGTTTTTATGGCTATCTGTTTATATGCAGTTGCCTTAACAATCAACGACAACGATAAAAGAAAATGATTTTTTCAATAAACATAAACGGCAATATTATTGACTGGTGTTATAACTTAGACTGCCAGGACAAGCAATTTCATAAAACTTGGATTCCTAAATTAAGTGATATTCAAATCATAACTAAAGATCTTGACGGCCTAACAGTTAGCGAGGTTAAAAAGATAATCTTAGAAGATATACAACCAGATATAAACATGGTTAAAGAACATAATAACAAACTAGCGAGAGCGAGGAGAGTAAAAGCATGAGTAGTAATGAAATAATATTAACAAAAACAATTAGTAATGGCTCTGATTGTTGCGATTATAGATTGGTTAAATATAAGCTAAATGGTAAATGGACAAAACCAATATTAGAGCATAATCAAGAAAAAGGTACTAAAGGAGATGTGGAAGGTTGGCATATGACTGAATTATATGAGCATTTTAGTCATGGAGATATAGCCTATATGAACAAAAAATTTAATATAAAATTTGGTATTGGTTGTCATGACGAAGAACTAATACAGACTAACGAACTTGTTGAATTTAAAACAGGAGTAAATAACCAATGAACAATATGACATTTAACATAGCTTTTGGTAAATATTCAGCACATTATAGAGATCAAGGATTTGGCGGTGAATTACCCTACATATCCGAGACACACTCTAGGGCGACAGGAGAGGGCGGGTATTTGCTTCGTGATGAAAATGATAGGCATATAGCCTATGTATCAAAAGATGGCAAGGTGAGCGATTAGAATGAACAGAAACGACATTCCCAAACACCTTAGACATCTAAACGATGAAAAACTAAGAGCATTATTCTATTTATTTAGGGCCAGAACATGAGCAACATACATAACCAGGAACAATTAGAAAACATACACCATCAATTATTAGAACAAGACAGAAAAGGTTTAATTGATGATGAAATACATACTGTAGCTAGAAACTATGGTTTACACGAAGATGATGACCGCGATGAAATCATAAACTTTCTAGCGGAGTTTATATTTTATGACATAAATACAGCATAGGAGGACAAATTGACAGGTAAAGGATCTGGCAGGCGCAAGGAAGATATAAACAAGATACGCAATAATTGGGATAGCGTATTTGGTAAAAAGAAAAAGAAACAAATAACCGAAGTAACTATTGAATTTACCATGCAAGGTTATCCAAGCATTAAAGAGATAAATAACCAAGTTGAAAAAATGCTTAAAGAAGATAAAATTGTATATTCAACCACAACCAAATATATAAATGCTTGAACTAATAATTAAAATAATACTATCGCTTTTCGGAGTATTCTTTTTAATGCTACTGATTACCTCATTAGCAATAGTAATCATAGACCGCAAGCAATAAGTTTCGACTAGCGAGAGGTATCTTCTCCATAGATACAAACCCCCCTATAAGTCTCTCGCTAGTCACTCCACGCACGGAGGCCACGCCCCACGCACGCACGAAAAAAAGATTAGGTATAACCCCACTTTACCCTTATAATGAATCTACAGAGCTTAAGGCGTATCTATAGACCACGATCCCCCTTTCACTCCTCTCCAGGTATGTCTTAGCTCTCCTTAATAATCTCGTAGGCTAAACCAACCAATAAATAATGCTTCCTACCACTAGCTTGACTTTTCCTTAACCTACCCTCCACGCCCTCAAGCACGCACCAAAGAACTTCTTTCTCAATCAACTCCTTCATTCCCTTACCAGTCGTACGCCTACTAACGCCAATCATCTTACAATAATAACTCACCGCATCATGACTACTAAAAGTCTCAAATCGATACCGCTCACACACCGCCCAGAGAACAAGCTTCGCACTAGCCGTCAAATCCTCACGCCCACATTCACGCCTAAAGATTTTCCACACGCACGAGCGCATCTTCATATAATTATCACTCACGCAGGCTAACGGCACTAACGCACTTGCGTGTAAGCGTGGAACTTCGCTAGGTATCACCCACCAAAATTCTTTATTCTTTTTATCAAACTTTCTAATCATTCAAGTCTCGTTCGTTCGTGCTTGCGTTCAAACTTGCGTGGCTGGAGGAGGAAAACGCACCAGCGTTTTTCCGACTCCTATACCATGGTATGGTATGGATATATGCGAAGTTTCTTCGCAAGCAGGTACACTTTTTTTCGCAAGCAGATACACTTTTCTTCGCATATAAGGTCATTTGGTTATATTTATTGTTGCTAAAAAACCAGCTTGTTCTTCGATTCTTTTCTTAGCTAAATCTATATATTCTTGGTTAAGCTCACACAAAACTGCATGACGATTATGATTAACCGCAACGATTCCTGTTGTGCCACTACCACCAAAAGGATCTAAAACTGTACCTCCTTCTGGACAACCAGCTAACACGCATGGCTCTATTAAATCCATTGGAAAAGTTGCAAAATGTGCGCCTTTGAATGGTTTAGTGGTAATAGTCCAAACAGATCTTTTATTTTTTTTTGGATTAGCACCTATCTTATTTAACCCTACTCTTGTTCTCATTTTAGGATCATCAGATCCTTTTTTTATATTATGTGCTGAATTTGGGCCTTCAGGAAACTTTGCATCTTCTTTAATAGCTTCATTATCAAAGTAATACTTGACATTTTTACTTAATAAAAATATATATTCATGTGCTTTGGTACATCTATCTTTAACACTTTCAGGCATTGGGTTAGGTTTGTGCCAGATAATATCTTGTCTTAAATACCAGCCATCTTGTTGTAAAGCTAATGCAACTCTCCAAGGTATTCCAACTAAGTCTTTTTGCTTTAGTCCTATATCTTTTGCATATCTGTTATGACCTGTATTTGGATTATTTTTTCTATCATCCCAATGCCTACCTTTTTTAGAGCTATCGCCACCAGTTCTTGCATAACTATCGCCAAGATTTAGCCAAACAGTTCCGTCATCACGCAATACTCGTTTTACTTCTCTAAATACTTTAACCAAGTTATCAACAAATTTTTCTGGTGTATCTTCTAAACCTAATTGATTGCTTTCACCATAATCACGCAAACCCCAATAAGGTGGTGAGGTAATACAGGTGTTAATAGATTTATCATCTAATTTTTGTAATGTTTTTATACAATCCCCTTGCAGTATATTTATATTCATAATTTTCTCCTAAAAATACATTTATTCATCTTTTATTTTTGGTAAATAAACCTCAACAAATGCCTCACATTTTGGGCAAGATAAGTTAGTAACGATGTCAAATTCTTCGTTCTCATCTCCAATGTCATGGTCTCCACCCCAAATTAATTTTGTTCCACAATGCCAACAATTCATAATTTCCTCCTAAAAATGTATTTCATAATCTGTCTTTGGCATAGAGTTTATTGGCTCTAATATGCCGTCTTTTCTTATTAAAGTTTGCACTCCATAATCCACATTACCAGAGTTAGATTTGACTAAGGCCGCCTTGACCACGCTCAACCTATCATATGGTATATTTGCTTGTTCACATAACTCCTCTGCATCTGATTCGCTTGGAATCCACATTGAGATTGCAAACCTAACTGAATCTGTAATTGATGATGCACCTCTTATATCTGCCTTATGCGAATAAGGATCATCAGAATCATTGGTAATACTTTGTTTATTAATATGATGCGTTGTTAAAGTAGTACAACCAATATTCGCACTAATCATCGCACAGTAACTTCCCCAGAGTTGTCCAGCTTCATTACTTTGCGAGACACTAGCTGTTGTAAATGCTTGTAATGGGTCGAACGCAACTAACTTTAAGTTATCTATACCTTTTAATTCTTCTACAATCTCTCTTGCTTGTTCAGTAATACCTTCTTCTCGCAATAAAATTAATGGCTCTTTTTGGTCTGGTATTGGATAAACATATACATCGTTGTTATGTTTAAATCTTTCTCCGTATGGGTCTAATAAATCAATTCTATGGTGTACTTCGACTAGATCATCTTCAGCACAGAAGATTACACTAGAGCCATTCTCTTTTACATCTTTACCCCACCAACTAGAGCCTTTAGCGATAGCAAGTGCTAACTGTAATAATGATAAAGATTTTCCTACACCACCACTACTGGCTAATATTCCTGGTTTAGCTAATGGTATAAACGAATCTACTAGAAACTTTTGCGGTTCTGGTTTCTCAATTAAATTACGAATCGCATACTTTTTAATATTAAATTTAGATTCAGTAAGTTCTTGTTTAACTTTATCTAAACCATATTTTAAATATAAGTCGTTATAGTCTCCATGTTCGCTCGGCAAACGCACGCACGCATTAGTAACACTCTGCACACATTCTTGGGCTTTCTTCTCTCCGACTCCGCTTTCATCGTTGTCTAACGCAACAACAATTCTAGCACCCGAAAGCTTGCGTATTTCAAGGGCTACTGCCATGACGAAATTGGCAGAAAATACGCAAGCTACGGGAATCTGGGTTGCTTCATAAATAGTTGCAGAAGTTGAATAACCCTCTGCTAATATAATTTTATCTAGTTTTGGAATATCTTTTATATCAGCACCAATGAGAAATATGTTGCCTTTTATTTCTGAATCAGCGGCAAATCTTTTTTCACCATTTTTACTAATATACTGTAGAGAACGTATGTCTCCTGTTGTAGAATACACACCGCAAACCAACATATCCTGGTATTGCTTTAAACCATAATTTTTAACCTTTTTATTTGTGAGATATTCATGTTCAATAACATTCGTGTAAGAGTCAAACCAGCGTTCTACTTTTTTGGCCACTTCATTGTGCCTTTGTTTTTTAGTTTCTTCGGCCCTTTCCTTAGCCTCTTGCAGTTGACGTTGTAAATCTTCTCTTTGTTGAGATGTCATAGCTTGATGATTTATGCTTGACCATTTACCCTCAAAGCCTGTTTTCCAATTACCAAAAGTTGCAAAGTAATTGCCGTTTACTTCATTGACTACATAATAACCAGACTTCTGATTATTTGAATCAGCCTTAACACCAGCTAATTCATTAACTGGTACTCTTACTATTTCTCCTGTTATTTCTAAATGATTGATTTGCAATCCTTGTGATTGCATTTCATTTATTAAATCGCTTGTGTCTTTTGGTTTATTTTGTTCTAAATTATTTCCTTGTGGAAAGTATTTCGTCAGATCCATGTTTTGCCCTTTCATCGTCTTTTCTGGCAACTTCATTTGCCCAGTTTAAATATTCCCTCACAATAGAAGTAAAGACTCTTTTCCTATTGTCTCTCTCCCATTTATGTAAAGGTTGATTACGTTCCTTTCTTGCTAATTCTACATAGACGTTTTTAGTTTGTGCAATAGAGTATTCAACACCTTCGTCATTTAATTGTGCTTTGTTTGGTAATCGTTTACCCTCTCCAATCTTTTTTAAATGATCCATACTGCACGCTCCCAACCAGTAGTCCCCGTCTTTGTAAAGTAATGGCCCTGCTGGTGCTTTACAATATGCACACAGCGTGGGCCTGTTTTTACCATTGTAATTAAAATGGTGTGTCATCATCTAAATCAGTAGAACCCATAGCTTCTAGGTCTGCTTCAGACGGACTTACTTTAATGTTATCATCAACAACTTCTGCTTTTTTATCAGTAGCTTGCCAAGTTCTACCCCAATCCTCATTAATCTTTAGATAACCATTTTCATCTTTGACTAATTCAGCTGAGACACTTTTACCAATAAAAGCAGTTGATGTATCTTTTGGTGGTTCTTTAATACCCATAGCTTCTGCCATAAGCATCATTGATTTAACACCACTTTTTACATAATTTTCGTTATCGTGACCAACAGTAAAGGTATGATTTAGTCTTATGCTTGTACCATCTATTTCAAAATACATTTTACAACCACGCCAACCATTTCTACCCTCTACTAAATCTTCATCTTCGCCTTGCCAATGTAGAACGTGCCTACCTGGTTCAACAACCGATTTACCCTCATTAGAGGTATCTACATTAAAATTACTTAAATCCATTTTTTACTCCTTTTAGATTAACCAGGATCGTAAGACGAATAAGTATTTAGATACTCATTCAAATCCTCACAATCCTTTTTTAAATCAGAAAGCCTATCGTAGGTTTCAACTGGATAAGACTCAGCTTCAAAATCAACCTTAGTTAATAATGAATCAAGTCTTGCAGTTATCCTGTCAAGATCTCTCTGTACCACATCAATATCAGATAAGATACTCACTTCAACATTTCCTCACGAATTGCGTTCCAATCCATTGGTAATTCGTCTGGTAAGTTATATCTGTTTTTTGCAAGATAAGCTGGGTCGTTGTTGGTGTAGATGATTCTATCGCCAGACACAGTTTTAGTAGTCATACCACTCTTACCTTGCACCTTAATAGTTCCTAACTTCTTAGCTGCAAAAAAGCACGCATCAGAATGTTCTAATAACAATGCCGCAGCTTTTTTATGAAGTTTAAGAGAATATCTATCGTAAGCTTCGATTCGTGGATCTTCCACTTTTCTAACCTCACTATGACATATTTGGAATATCATCATTCCTTTATCTCTTAGTCTATTAAGCTTTTCTACATACTCACCCCAATATCGAAGTGTCTCTGCATAACCTTTACCATAGCTAGGTTGATCTATTGATTTCCAGCTATTATCTTCACAAACTTTATCCCAAAGTAATCGTTCAAACCAATCAAGTGAATCAACACAAACAGTTTTATATTCATGTTTTTCATTTGCTAGTTCATCTAAATTACTCATTACATCAGAGTATGTTTTACATGGTATATGGTCCATTTGAATTTTACCTAGACCATCTTCAACGTCTAACATAATTGGGTTTCTAGTTTGTGATGCTAAATAAGTCTTACCAACAGCTGCTTCACCATGAACAATAATTCTTGGTGGTTTCTGTTTAGACTTCTTTCGTATATCAGCTAAACTCATTTAGACACCTCAATCTTTTTTTCTTCTTCTACTGGCTCTAATATGTTTCGCATACGAGCTTCGTAAGATGAAAGTAAAGTATTTAAGTCATCTATATCGTTGTTGGCTTTGATAATAAACTCATCTCTGATTCGTCTTTTCTCTTGCCAACGAATATAAAGTTGTTTTGCTTCATCTGGCATATCATTAACTTTATGCTCCTTGCCATCGTCAGCAAACTTAACTGTTAGCTCTTCAGCTTCAGTTTTATTTTCTTCACTCATTAGTTTCTCCTTTATTATATTGTTTATATAAATCGCAGATGCTTCTTGCGTTACAAAAGCGACAATGATCCCCATAAACAAATACAGGGTTTTCTTCCAAGCACGCTTCCACGCGCGGCTGTAAGAAATCGTATGCCCAATCCACCAGAAATTCAGCGGTGGTGGTCCAAGTCTTTATAGGTCCGCCTCCCCACGTTGCGCGAGGTTGGACTATTGTTATCTCTACTTCAGTATCTTCATTACCATAACGAGATAATGCACCTATTGCATATATCATGGCTTGTTTGTTGTGTTCTGGACTAACAGGATATTTACCTGTCTTTAAATCTATCACGCACATTTTATGTGGAGTGATAATTAGTGCATCTGCATAACCATATAAATCTTCTGATATTTCTTGCAGTCTTACTTTTTGTTCTACTAATAGTTTGCCGTTTAATCTTTTTGCTCGTTCTTGTACATAATCCACATAAATCTTTGCACAATCAATCATGTCTTGGTCGACTTCTATTTCAAAATCTTCTACATATTCTTTTTTACCAAGCCAATAATCTTCAAGTGTCACATCAACTAAGAATCCCTTTAAGAGTTGTTCTGTCATGTTGTGAATCAAAGTACCAACAGCGGCTGGTAAACCGACTTGATAATCAACCTTGGCTGCCAATGTTGGCATACCAGGGCAATTAGTCCATTTTTCAGCTGCTGATGGGCTAAGTTTGGCGTGCTTCATGTGATACCCTTGCTTCTTCCTCTGCTCTTATGATTTCGTCAATATCATATAAAATTTTACCGTTAAGGTTTAGATAGTCTGGCCCAGTCTTTTTTGCGCGCCATCCCTCTATCGTTCTTGGAGATCTACTCCACCTTTGAGCGAGTTGTTTAGTATCAAGAAAAGTTTTTTCTTTTTCCATTTAATCTCCCTTTTTATTTTGATTTGTTATAATATATATGTAAATGTACTTGAATACAACAGTTAATTTAAAAAAAGGAGTAAAAATATGTCGATAGACGATATTAAAAAAGAAGAGTGGGATCGAGTTCGTAAAAACGGACAGGATAATGTAACTGATATAAAACCAGATATGGTTAATAAACCAGCACATTACCAAGGAAAGATAGAGTGCATAGAACTAATCAGAGATAGAGTTGGTTCTAAAGGATATGCAGCTTATTTAGAGGGTAACATCTGGAAGTATTTATATAGACATAAGAATAAAGAAGAGAACATACAGGACTTAAAAAAATGTCAATGGTATCTCAACGAGTTAGTTAGATATTACGAGGAGTTGTAGGGATTTACCAAGGAGGTAAACATGAACTTATATGAGTTTGATGATCGAATCTTAAAAGAAAGAAACGGAAGAAAACCTATATATGTAAACAAACACCTTGCAGAAAAGTTTAAAAACTTTTGTAAGAGTGAGCAGAAACAACCACATGAAGTGGCTGAATATCTAATATCATTAGGTATGAACTCTGCTAAATATTATGAAGAACCTAAGGTGTCTGTTGACATCGAAGCTCTTTAAATAGGTTTTTGACATTAGTAAGCGAGTCCATCGCTTGCATCTCTTCGTCTTTAATAGTTTTCTGTTTGCTTCCGTCTGGAAAAGTAAAGATAACTTTTTGTGGGTCTAATGCAACCAAAGCATAAACATCTATTGCATTTTTTTCATAATGTCTTTTTTTGGTAAACGAACCACGCCTAAAGTCATACTCCCATGACACTCTATGGTTTCTTATTTTAGATTGTGTTTTAACCTGGCATTTATAAAGCGTGTGGTCTACGTCAAAGATGATGTCTGCTTCTGCGCTATGTGGAACGATAACCACAGTATCAGCATATAAAGAAAGTAGCGAGGCTACTAAGTATTCTCCAGATCGGCCAACTCTTTCTGATTGGCGTGCCATGGGGTTATTCCGTTAGCTCTTCTAAAGAACTTCTTGCTTCTTTTATTATAATTTCTGGATATTTAATCTTTAAAAGATCCCTAGCTTTTTCTTGATTTAATCTAAATATTTTGCTTATCTCTTCTTCTTTTGTTGATTTAAGACTTTTCTTATAACCAGGTGACATAATTAATTTAGCAAGAGTTTGCTTAGTTTGTAAAAGTTGTTGTATTGCTAATAAATCTTCATATTGTTGAGGAGTTAAATCAACGCTGCCAATATTTCTTTTAGGCATAGGTGGAGAATATCCAAGTTTTACAAACTCATTAAATACCACATCATCTGTTTTAGTGGATACTCTAACAGGGGAGTATCTTCCACCTAGCGGTGCGTATGTCGGTGTAAATGTTCTTATTTCACCAAAAACATTTCTTTTAGCAGGCAAATCTTTTGATGTTGGCAATCCTATTTCGCCAACAATTTCTGGGAATCTGTTTGCAAACGCATCTGAAAAAGATTGGACATCTCTTATAACAGGATCGTCTGCTTTTCTTTCATAATATGAAAATGTTGGAACAAAACTAGAAGCAAATCTTTGTATTGTTGCTTCTCCATATCTGTCTGGATCATTTAACATTTCAACAACATCACTAAGACCAGTTAAAAAAGTTTTATTAGTTATGTTCTCTGATATTGAAGCGGCAAGCATGGACATTAATTTTCCTATTTCTATGTTTTCTTCTTTGCTTAATTGTCTGTCTACATATTTTCCTATGTCTGACATATCAGCAGTTACTCCAAAAAGTATTCCAACTGGTTCAAAACGATTATATCCATAATATTTATCTCCAATTTTTAATGAGTATGGTTGCCAACCAGTCTCCATTAAAACAGATCTTTCTCTTGAATCTGCTGGACCTCTTCCTGTAATCAAACCAGAATTTGCATAATATAAAACAGATGAACCTATAGCCGCACCAACTGCTAATTTTGCTCTTGCAATATCTGCCTCTTGCCCGCCCTTTTTAATTGCTTCTTTATATTTATTAGTAAGCATACCTGCTGGTGTTCTTTCAAAAGCGTAAGAAACAATATTTACAGGAGTTCTAACAAATGGCGTTATAAATCTTAAAACTGGATATTTACCAACAATTTTTTGATATGATCTACCAGCAGTTCCTAAAGGATTGGTAAATGTTTGATAACGACCAGCGTCTATCGCATCCAAATGAATATTTGGAGCAAGTTCTTCTGGGTTTCTCATTAATTCATAAGCTCTTTTAATTCCCTTTTTTTCTTTTTGAGCTTGTCTTACTGCTCTACCCCAGAGTTCTTGACGATAACCAATAGATTTAAAGAAAGCATCTTCAGCAACTAAAGCAGTTCCAGGCAACCTAACAGCTTTTCCAATAACTCCAGGTATGGTTTCTTGTCTTTGTAATTCTAATTTTGTTAATGGGTCTATTGCTTCTCCATCTATAATAGCTTTTCCAGCAGCCCTTACACCATCAATTGTTCCATATAAAGTTCCCAATAATCTTGCTCCAGCTTCTCCCAAACTAACTACATCTTCACCACCTCTAATTTTTCCAATTGCGGCTGCTGTTATATACTCTATAGGCGTTAATCCAGCAACAAGTGTATTAGATAACGTATTTACTATATGAGTTGATGGGGATGATAATAAGGCATTAATCCAAAACTCTTGAACATAATCCATAAATTTTGGTTTGTATTGATCTCTTGCAAATTTAGCAAGTTGAGCTGGATCATCGAGCATAGTCATTTTTCTTGCTATATCTTTAATTACATCATCTCCACCTTTTTGTGCAATAAATTCTTGAATTAATTTATCTCTTAACTTAGGATTTTTTGATGACGCTGGGCCAACAGTTTCTCTAAATGATCTTAATGCTCTACCAGCTTCCGCTGTTATTCCAGCAATTTGTTCTTGTACAGACGCAACTCTAGCCATTGCGTTTTCAAATTTTATTAAATCAACTTGTGAAGCATTTACTCCTTTTGCTATATTTGCTAGATCATAAGCATCTTTTAATGCTTCATCAAACAAAAGTCTTGCAGCATAAGCTTCTTCAGAATTAAATGCTTGTCCAATCTTTCTTTTTAATAATGTTGAGTCTGATAAACCTAACTCCCTAGATAAAGCTTCTAAATTTTCTCCCTTGCTTCCAAACTTAACAACACCCCTTCTTGCTTCTACAAAACTATCATTATCTTTTGCTATTTCTTTAATAATATTTTTAATTTCAGTAGGTTCGCTTATTTTGTTTAAATTAATATTTCCAGCAAATTTATCATCACCCATATCTAGAGCAACTCTTGGAGGTCTTTTACTAAAACCAAAATCTTTTTCTACATAATTAGCTGGCACAACATCAATAGTTTCTCTTGGAGGTATTTGCGCTAAATCTTCTTTTGTAATAGAAAGACTTTTTTCTCTAGCCATCATTTGTTGGTATAAATCATCTGTTTGTTGTTTCGCTATATTAGATAGTTCTATTTCATCTATTACAAAAGATGTATAAGATTCGTTTTCGTTTATTTGTTTTAGAGTTTCACTAAGTTGTTCATCTGTCATACCTCTTGGATCTATATTATTTCTTTTTAATAAATCCAATGTTTCTTCAATAGATTTGTTTTTTGTAATATAGTTTATATAAGTTTGTTCAAACTCTGGTAAGACAGGATTTTGTCTTAATATTTCTAAGGCATCTTGGCCGCTAAAAGTTGTTTCACCAAATTCTTTTGTACCAACCTTACCAACTCTTGATGCAAAACCAAGCTCATCTAGGTCTTGTGCCAAACGATCATCAGCGCTGCTTATTACCTTTCCGTCTGGACCTACTTTAGCATTTTTAGCTCTATATATAAGAGGCAGGGTTTCTAAATCATAACCTAAAGCAGCAGCCATTTCTTCTGCAACTTCATCGTTCATTGGAATTCGACCATACAATAAACTATTTACTCTTTTTATTTTTGGCTCTGGATTTCTTAAACTGGGAGGTAACATTTTACCAGTTGTTGGGGGGACTGAAACTTCTGCACCAGCGTAAGGTCCTTCTGTAATTGCTTCTGTTTTGAAATCTATTTTTTCTGGTTCTGTAGGAATTATTTTTTGCTCCTCAGAAACCTCAATAGGTTTTGTTTTTTCAATTTGTTTATTAGCTCTTAATTTTCCAGCAAATCTAAATAACGCCTCTACTGGTATTGCTAAACCAGCTCCCTCAACACCCATCTTAAATCTTGCCAAAGCCTCATTGTCATCAGGGTCTGCTTGTAAAAACTCTGTTATAACATTCGGTGCAATATCTTGTATAACATTAGAAAGTCTTTGCTCATCTGGAGAAAATGCTAACTGTTCTGCAGCTGAACCAAGCCCAATAACTTTAGCTCCTTGCTTTATCATTTCTGGTATATTTTTTGCGCCAGTAGTTGTTATGCCTCTTCCCAAACCAGCATAAGCTCCTCCAAAACCAATAATATCTCTAGCCAAACTTCCTACTGGAACATCTTTTAAGCCTAAAGGTATTTCTTTTTTTCCAATTTTTACTTCTGGAAAACCAACATCCATTTTAAATTCAGGCTCTTCAATTGTTGGGATTGCTTTTGCCGCAACTTCATATATGTTTTTTTGATTAACAATATTGTTTAAAATATTTAATGCTCCAGTATCTTTTTCTTTTTTGGCTTTTACAATAGCTTTTGATATTTCAGTTGGTTTGAACTTTTGACTAAATCCATAAAAATCCAATGTACCAGATAAAAGATCTCTTCCAGCACCAATTATAGTTCTATAAAGATTTTGTTTTATTGGTGTTTTTTCTTCCAAAACTTCAGCGCCTGTGTAGGGGTCTGGTGGTATTTCTGTTACAGCAACCGCTCCAGCATAAGGATTTTGCGCTACTGGTATTGAACCTTCGTATGGATTTGTTTGTTTTTCATTTGCCATTTCATTTTACTTAAGGAATTCTATATGTAACTCCATCAGTACCTATAAACTGATCTCCTGATTGTAATCCTGCGTTCAAGGCATCTTGTGTTGATGCGTATGTTTTCAATGTTCCTTTTTCTTGGGTAAATTCAGATAAAGCTGCGGCAGATATATCTTCTATTCCTCTAGTTAAAGGATCGGCTTTTCTTGAAATTTGTAAAATTAATTCGTCTTGTGGTGTTAATTTATAATTTGGATCGTTTGCAACTTTTGCAGCTATTTCAGAAACTCTTTGCGCTGTGCTTAATGTTTTTGGAGGCTCAAAAGTTTTCATCAAAGCTTGAGCTTTAGTTTGTACATCAAATTTTTTAAATAAATCTTTTTGTGATTGCGGTAAATTAGATTTATCAATAGCGGAATTTAATTGCTTATTTAATTCTTCTTGTTTCTTTTCTTGTTCTGCCATTTGTTGCTGTGCTTGTAAAAAAGCCTGTCTTTGCATAGTACCAGCTATAGGATCTCTTTTTCCTAAAACGTCTGACAACGCACTTAAAGCTAAACCAATTTGTTGCTGCCTATTGTATGGAGTAGCTGTTGGTTGTAGTACTGTTGGTTGTGGTACTGTTGGTTGTGTTGTTGGTACTTGTAAATTTGTTGTTGGTATTCCGCCTGCCATTATAGAACTCCATAATTAACCATGTAGTAACCATTAGTATTTTTGCTAATGGCTTCTGGCATATATTTCATAACTTCTTGCGCTATCACACCTATTGTTGGGTCATTTATACCAAGCTTTTTAGCTTTGTCATTCCAATCCCAAGTATATAGTTTGTGTCCGTTTTCAGATGTGCCTATTGATTTAATGTTTTCTTTTAGTCTTTCATCAGAAAAATATCCTCTGCCACCACCTGCTGTAACAGCAGCCCCTGATCCTGCACCTGCGCCTCCAAATAATCCTCCAGCACCAAAAGCACCCCCTAATGCCAATGAACCAAATAATCCAGCAGCACCACCCAAAACATCACCAACACCTGTGCCTTTACTTCCAGTTGTTGTTTGACTTATTAATGGTGTTCCTAAACCAGCTTGTAATAAACTTAATTGTTGTGGTCCATAACCAAGCGCTCTTTGGAACTCGCCTCTTTGTGCATCTATAGCTCTTTGTTGTAGTGCTTGTTGTTGTGCGCCTATACCACCTAGTAAACCAAGACCTTGAACTTGTTGTCCTGCCAATCCACCTAGCAAACCTGCTCTTTGCGCACGCGCTTGCATCTCTAATTGTGGTTGTGTTAATGCAGCTCTGCCAGCAATATCTAAACCAGCTAATTGTCTTTGTTGCTCTAGTTGTGCTTGTTGCATACGTCTTTGCTGTCCTAATTCTGCGCCAAAGATACCTGCTTGTTGACCAAGTTGTGCCTGTTGTAAAGCTCTTTGTTGTTCTTGACCAGCACCAAATATACCTAATTGTTGTTGTCTTGCTAAATCAGCTTGTGCTGCTGCTTGTGCTTGTTCAAATCCTGCTTGTCTTAAACCAGCAGCTGTTCTAGCCATCTGCTCTGCATAAGGTCTTTGTGATTCTGCTTCTAGTATTGCAGATCGTGAACCACCAAAAGCACCTGCTCTAATTGCTCTTTCCTGCGCACCGCCACGCGCTATATCAGCTTGTCGCTGTATATCCTGCATAGCTAAATCTATAACCTGTTGTTGATAAGGTGATTGATATGCGCCTATGTCTTGACTTAATAAACCTTGAAATTGTGGAGTAGATACTGGACCTATTTGTGCCGCACCAGGAGCTTGTGTTGCTTCTATTGTTGGTGCTTGAAAACCAGTAACAGGTTGTATAGTAGGTCTAAATTGTTCTTGTGCCATACCCTGTAAAGCTTTAGTTGGGTCATAACCCATACCTGATTCAAATAGTCCTCTAGTAGCTTGAAACTGTCGTAATTGGTCTGGTGAAAATCCAGCAACCATTGGGCCTGTATAAGGTATAAAAGGTTGTCTTGCAACGCCCTGTGCTTGGCTGTAAAGCTCTTTAAATTGAGCTTCTTGCCATGCTGGCAAATCTACTGAGGTTTCTGTTCTGGTTTTTCCTTTACTCATAAGTCTTTTCTAATTAAATGTTCTGTCTCAAATCCTAGATGTTTTATCTTTCTAATCCATCCTTTTCTACCGCCACCGTATAATCTTTTAATACCTGCGGCTTTTGCAAATGCTTCTATTGATGGTAGCATTTCTTCTAATTCTTCGTAATCACCACCACAAAATAATAGATTCATTGCTTTAACTTGTGGATATATTACAAATTCTGTTATGTATGCAGACTTTTTGCCTGGCCATAAATGGAATATACCATGTCTTATTTTATCTTCTATATCGTCAATTGTATAGGAATCTTGATACTTTACAGCTTTTGCTATATAGGGTTTACACCTTTCCCATTCAATTTCCCAAGGATCTTTTTTCGCTTGGTTTATATCAATTACGTTATTAGTCGCCTCTTGCATATTCTACAATACTCATGTGTATATCTAAATTACCATCATGGTTACCTTGTACTTTTATTATTTCACCTTGATGAATAATAATAGGTCTTTCTAATAACTCTGAAGTACTATTAGCAGTAATAACTTTGCCACTAAATAAATTAAAAGTATCAGAACCGTGTGTATTTGTTACACTAATTTGTGTTTGCTGTCCTTGATGTTCACATACTAAAAAAGATTGAATAATAGAAAAGGTAAAATCATCACCACTTGGTGCTGTATAAACAACATAATCTGTACTAGCTAATGCAATATTAATATGCACATTTTCTGCTCTTTGTATGTATTGTCTTTGTGAGGATAAATCCATCATCTTTTACCTCTAGGTCTTACATTTAATCTTATGTTACCAACTTGAAAGTCTTGATTGGTGCTTCCTGTTACAGTCATTTGTACTTGTCTTGCTGTAAACCTAGCATCGGTATATCCATCATTTTCAAAGGTAAAACTACCAAAGTCTGTTTCGCTACCTAGCGGGGTAAACTTACCTTTAAAACTTATTGTTACACCTGGTAATGTGTTTGCTTCTTCATCTGGAATAATTTGATTACATTGCACATAGTTATCACCGTTACCTAATTCTATTGGACCGCTTGTACAAAATGGTGCATCACTATTTAAGTTTGGTGAATTAGATAATGTAGTTGATTCGTGTTCGTAAACAAAACCACTTGAATCACCAGCAATAGGATAATTAAACGCACCTTGGTCAATCCAACAGCCTCTATCTAAAGAACCTATAGACCAAGTGTTTTCTAAGTAATTCCATATTACATATTTGTTTGGTGTGTATTGTCCATCCCCACTTGGAAAACCCCACCATATTTCGTTGAAATTAGAGTTATGTCCACCCCAACATGATTGCTTGCCCTGTATGTTTAGATTGTCATATACATAATCATGCACATCGCATTTGATTTCTCTGACAACACCATCGTAAACAAAGAATGAGTTTTCACCCATCCACGCAAGAAAGTTTCCTGTTTGCACGACTGATCTTCTACTTACAGCTTTACAGTTTGCACCTGCTGCTGCGATACCATAAACAAACGGAGAGCCTACATAGCTCATTCTATCTATACCAGTATCACTAAAGACTATGACATCGTTTTGATATTTAACGCCTAATAACGCACGACCACCTGTAGGTATTTGCACATCACCTGCTGTATTCGTAGCTTTAGATGTCCAAGTATTTCTATCTTCTCTATCACTCCAAGATACCTTTCTAGGGTCGCCACCAGAACCAATAGCAACTAAATGCCTTTCATTAGTAACTAGAACAGCCTGACAGTTTGTAGGAGCGTTTGTTACGACTGTGGCAATGGTATCAGCTGTGCCGCCTGAATTAGGTTGCCATTTATAGATTTTGCCGTCACCAGAAAAACAAAAGACTAAATCCTCACCCCAGTTGTCAAAGGAGAAATGACCTGAAGCAAGAGGTAGTCCAGATTGGCTTCTAGCATCGCCGTAATCTTCTACGTTATAGTGGTATGCACCGTAACCGAGAGGATCGTTGTCAGCGTCACTTACAAAGCCTGTTGGTGTTATATCAGTCCAAGTATTGTCGTACAAGACATAGACTTTTTGTCTTGTACCTACAGCTAGTATGGATTCACCAAGATTATCCTTATAGGCATACATACCTATAGGCTCACCGTCTAGTGCTGTGTTTCTTAGTTTAGTCCAACCACCAATAGGTTTTAGAAATCCGTTTTCAAAACGCACAAGATTGCCGTCAACCCAACGACCTTTGTTAGCATAGTCAGTACCGTTTTTAACTATGCCAGCGGGCGGAGTTACAGGCAATAGTGCCATTGTTTAACCTATGGTTTTAGTAACAGATGTAGGATTGATTTGGTTTTCAATGTTGCTGTCTAATCCTGATTTAAGATTAGCAACTTCATCATCACCCATACCAGATGTAACCCAACCAGTTACTATGTCATTGGTAAGATCTGCGAATGGTATAAAGTTAGATATATCATCTGCATTAACGTTGTGAGTACCATAAACAGAAGCTGAATAGTTATTTCCTTCAGAATCTTGTTGATCGCTCTCTGCGTTTAATCGCCAATGAACCACATAAACAACATCAGAATGTCCATCGTGTGTTGGGTAAACGTCTACTGTTTTACAGTTCCATGTGTAAATATTTGCCATTTTATTCTCCTGTTTTAAGTAAGTTAATTTCAGATTGTAAGGCTTCAATCTGTGTTTGTTGTTCTTTTACAGCCTTTACAAGATGTACTACAAGTTTACTGTAATCCATATAATATTGTTCTTCTTCAGAACCTGATACAGCGTTAGGCACTATGTCTAATACTTCTTGAGCTATAAGACCTTCATCAGCTTTACCATCTGCTTTCCAGTTATAAGCTACTGGGTTAAGTTCATTAATTACTTCTAAACCTCTAGCTTCGCCTGTAACGTCTTTTAGTCTTGCATCTGAAGATGTGTTAAAAGATGTTGTTGAACCATTGGTTGTTATAGAGCCAACTAATCCACCATTAAATCTAAATTGGTCAAAAGTTGAACCGCCTGTATCAATATTAGTATAACGAGCATTACCAGCACCACCATCAACTTGTAATTTAAAACCTGATGCAGCGCTCGTAGTCCCCACCAACAAGTTGCCTGAACTATCAATACGCATTCTTTCTGATAATGTAGCTGCTGCACCTGCACTTCCACTTGCTACTGTATACCATCTATGAGTTGCAGCTTCTTGTAAATAAGCACTTGCTTCATTAGCAACTCTATAGGCAAAAGCACCTGTATCATTATCAACATAAAGATTATCTGTTACATAAGTTCCAAAAAGACCACCACTACCTAATTTTTCAGAAATTACTGAGCCTTTTTGACCTATAAAAAATTGACTCCAAGTAGCGTGTGAATCACTTGGTGGAGTTGTACCTAGTCCTAACATGCCTGAAGAATCAATACGCATTCTTTCTGTTTCGCCAGTTTTAAGTAACATTACAGAGCCATTAATTTCTAATGGTATATTTGCACTTCCTGCATCATTGAAAGCATTTATTTTCATACCACTTGTTTCTGTTGTGCCTGTTTGCACAGCAAGATTTAAGTTTGTGCCAGTATTTACTTGTAATCTTGCAGAAGAAAAAGGACTAGTCGTTCCAATTCCAACGTTGCCTGAAGAATCAATACGCATTCTTTCTTGATAAACATTTGATGTGTCATTAGTATAAAACAACATATTTGCACCATACGCTGTTCCATCGTGCTTACTTTCTATTTTTGACCTTGCAACATTACTACCACCATAAGCACTACCATTGTTTCCATACAAAGCTACTCCAGCAACATTACTAGCACCACTAGGGGCTGATAGTTTTAATCTTCCATCAGAAGAATCTATTGAGGTCGTTCCAATTCCAACGTTGCCTGATGAGTCGATACGCATGGCTTCTGATGCGTTAGTTGCAAATCTCATATAATTTGCTGTATGTTCGTATTGAATAAATCCTCTATACGCATCATCTCCCGAAGTTCCATCTGCAAAATGAATATTACCTAAATGCGATGTTCCTGATGCTATAGTAATACCTGTATGCCCAGTAGTTGCTACAACCAAATCGTCTGCGTTTGCTTGATAACTTGAAGGACTATCAGTTTTAATTCCAACATTGCCTGAAGAATCAATGGTCATTCTATTGGCTGAATTGCCAATATTAAATTTACCAGTACCATCTCTTTCGCTTCTCATATACCAAGCAACAGTTCCGCTTTCAGTCATAGCAAAACCACTTCCTGTTCCTGAGGCTGCTGTATTTCCATTATCAGAAGAAATATATGTATATCCTGCTTGATTTTTTCTTACATCAAGAGGATATGAAACACTAGTCGTTCCAATTCCAAGCGATTCAGCACTTGCATCCCAGAATAGAGCTTGGCTAGTTCCTGTATCATCGTAGAAGGAGATGTCTCCTGTAGAGCCATTAACCCCTAATCTAGCAACAGCGTTATTGTTATATACATTAAAGTTTCCACTAGCTCCTGGATTAATAAAAATACCAGCACCGCCATCAGAACCTATCCATTTGTCAGAGCCTGAACCGACAGAAGTGTTATTAATTTTGTAAACTCCAGCATCTAGAGTCAAACCATCAGCAGTTACTGTTCCTGCAACGTCTAAACCTGTAAGCGTACCAACACTTGTAATATTAGGTTGAGCTGCTGTAGCTAGTGTGCCTGTAATAGAAGTATTAGCTGTAAGGGTTGTGAATGTACCTGCTGCTGGAGTTGTACCTCCGATGACAGAGCTATCTATAACTGCTCCGTCTAGGTTCATAGCTACTGATGTGCCAGTAGCACTAAATAACGCATCTAAATCATCAAGATCGTCATTAAGTTTTGTACCCCAAGTATCAGTAGATGCGCCTACTTCTGGTTTGGTTAAGTTTAAATTAGTTGTAAATGTATCTGCCATAAAAAAATTCCTTTAAGCTGCGTCTTGTTCGCCTAATTCATTCCAAGTAGTCGATGGGTTAGATTGCTCCTCCCATGTTGTACTTGTTTGTAAATCTGTCCATGATGTATCTGGATTCGCTTGGTTTGTCCAGGTATCGGCTATTATATCTTGTTCTGTCCATGTTTCATCAGGAACAATTATATCTTCCCATTTTAGACTACCAATAGCATTAAATCCACTTGTTTGTGCAATTACAGATGCACCTCTGTCTATCTGTCTACCGTCTGCATCAAAGCCACTTACACCAGCTAATGTAGCTGAAGCAGCAATAGTAAATCTACCAGTAGCTGTAAATCCTGATACAACTGCAATAGTTGCTAAAGCTTTATCTATTTGTGTACCTGTAGCAGTCATACTGCTTGTTGCAGCTATTGTTGATGCTCCTGGTATTAATTTAGTTGGTACTGCGGTTACACTAGATGTAGCTGCTATAGTTGCAGATCCTAAATCTATTTGTGTACCTACTGCTGTAAATCCAGATATACCTGTTATAGTTGCAGTACCTCTATCAATCTGTCTACCAATAGCTGTAGCACTAGATACTGCACTAATAACCGCTTGTCCACGGTCTATTTGTCTACCTACTGCTGTTGCAGAAGAAACTGCTGCTATGGTTGATGCACCAAGATTTATTTTATGACCAACTGAAGCAAATCCTGATGTTGCAGCAGATGTTGCTGCTCCTAAATTAATTTTATGCCCTACTGCATTGAAATCAGAAGTTTGTGCAGATGTTGCACTAGCTAGTTTTTGTACTGATGATTCAGCTGTAAAACCTGATGATGCTTGTATTGTTGCAGCACCAAAATGATAAACGGGAGTTCCATAGTTGGACTTCCCGTATGTATATAGACCATAGCCTACTGAGGCCATGATATTACGCTAATGTTATATCTAAATCTCCAGCATCAAATCTGAATACATCACCTGTGCTTACAGTTTTAGATGTTGTTAGGTTTGCGTAAGCTAAAAGATTACCAGCTGATGAAGCATCTAAAATACCAACTGCAACTACAGTTCCATAATCTGCTGTAGCTGTTGGATATTCAATAGCTGCTGAGTTTGTTGCTGTGGTAGGATCAGTACCAGATACGGTAAATGTACCAGTTTGTCTTGCATAAGCTCCGCCTGATACTTCTGTGCCACCGCCTGTATCTGTAGGTGCTACAGTATATAAAGCAACATATAATGTTGATGGTGCTGTATAAGCATTACCACCAAATACATGGTCTAATACTTTATCTTCTAAATAATCACTAAATCCAGCCATTTTATCTCCTAATTATTATTCCAATAATAAATGTTTTTACCAGACTTGCCATAAGTTCTTCTTCTTTGTATTAGAGAGCCTTTGCCAAATTCTGCTTTCTCTTGTTCTAACCTCATTTCTTCTAATGCTTTTTCAAATTGTGCTGTAAATAACGGCACTCTTTCATCTTCCATTAGATAGATAGAAGCGTGTTTTAAAGCACCATATAAGTAAGCATCTGGATACCCTGTGGATATAAAGTTCGTTGTATTAGAACTGCTTAAAGCATCAATAGTGCCATAGTATGTTAATTGTAGCGTATAACTTGTGTCAGGGGTAGGTACTAATTCTAATGAATTATCTACAATCGCATAATAAATAGGTTGACCAGTTACATTGTTATTAGCTTTTCTATATACATCTAATGACTCAATAGATTGTTGAAACAATGGTCTAAAATCGTTTGATGTAATTTCTATATTAATAGCTTCTAACCAATCTGTTGGTAATGACATATATTGTGCATCTGCTGTAGCAGTTGCCCGTTTAATCATATCCTTAGTTCTTAATCTTCTATTGAACTCTGCTTCTGTTGCATCAATAAAAAAGTCTAATTGGTCTGTTAAATCTGACCTGTTTAAGAAATTTGCAATATTAGTTTTTAATTCATCGTATGTCATACTTTACCTTTCCATGTTCTAAAGGGTTTATTATCAGAATGGTTTAACCATTTCTTCCATTGTGCAGAATCTTTAGCCCAACCTTCTCTTAAAGCTTGTTGATATATTACCATGGGTACTTCTGCTACATGACGAAAATCTTTACCTGGTGCATTTTCAGATAAGTGTTTTACATAGTCTAGTGTTGGTTGTATGTTCTGTTTTGTCTGATAAACAACCTTATCATCTTCAGTTGCAAAAATAGATTGCAAGCCTGTTTTATGATCTATTAATGTAGTTTTTGCCATGTAGGAATTTTAGCACAAAAAAAAGGGAAGCCGAAACTTCCCTTAAAGCTTATTTAACTAAACTTATGATGTTGTTAAGTCTGCAACCACACCATGAGCAGCTTCATTGGATACTTCCAATCCATATTCCACCACAATCATCTTGGTTTCAGCATCACCAATAGTAGCAATATCAACAGTTTTGAAATCTCTGAGATATGATACTTTAGCAAATTCTGGGTCTACCAACAGTAATGATCTTTCTCTTGATCTGTTTGATGGAACGATTTTTAGTTCACCAAAGTCAGATGAGTAGATTGATACTGAAGCTTCAACAGTATTAGCATCGATCATTTGTCTAGCTTGTGTTCTACCTGTGAAACCAGAAATAACTTGTTTGTTATGTGGTCCACAAATTGCCATTGATGGCTCGCCACCATTTGTAAAAGCAAGTTGTAAAACATCTTTTAGTAGAGTTTCAGTTAAAGCTCTTTGAGTTCCGTCTGTTGGAGCAGCACCGCCACCAGTAGAAGCACCTGAAGTACCTCTTGAATCGTTAGATGTAATCCATGATTCAAAACCACCAGTTACCCTAGCTGTTGTAGCGTCACCAGTTGTTTTAGCACCATTTTTACATAGAGCTTCTTCCATGTCTCTTTTAAGAGCTTTAGCCATAATAGCTAGTTGGTGAGCCATTTCTGACCTTTTACCAGCTGGGTCTGAAGCATCTTGTGAGCCAGTTACAGTTGCATCTCTTGATGAGATCATAGCAACATTACTTACTCTTGTTGTAGCAGTAGCAGCTGATCTTGAAAGCTCAAAACCCTCTAACTGACCACTAGCACTTGGAGTAGGCAATGATTCTGTTTGCCAATCAAATACTACGTTTTTAATATTTCTTTTGCCGATTGATGACATAAACGGAGTTTGCATTGGAGAGATGTTGTAAATAATATTACTTAAATCTTCTCTGTCAGCAGTAGCTGTATATGTATCAAAGGCGTTTGTTACTTTAGCCATTTTTTATCCTTTAAATTAATTGTTCAAATACTTTAGCCGCATCCTGAATTTTTCCAGTTTTGGCCAACCTTTGTTTTGCTTTCTTCACAGGTGCTGCCGTTTTTGGTCGGTTAGTAGTTCCAGGTCTAGCAACTCTTGCTGGTGCTTTTTGTGTTGGTTTTTTCTTTGTGGCTTCAACTGTTTTAGAGTTTAACCAAGCATTTCTTAAACCAAGCAAAGCACGATAATCATAAACCTGTTGAATTTCCTCAGGTGTATAACCTAAAGTATTCACGGCATATTCGCTAATAGCCAACTTTTCTTTTGCGGCAACCTCAGGGTTTTGCCACTCAGGGATAATTTCAAGAAGCTTTTGATTGCCATATTCAACATATTGTTTAAGTTGTTCTTGCTGTTTAACAAAGGCATCATGTTGAAGTCTTTGTTGCTCAGCTGCTACAGCATTAAGCTTTTCTTTCTTTTCATCCCAAAGTTGTTTTTCGCGAACATAACCAACAGGATCATCTTCATACAAAGCGTTCCAATCTGGTTCGTTAGCCAGTTCGCCCTTTAATTGGGCTTCCATCTTCGGTAACAACTGCGAATAAATCGCATCTCTTTGCGCTAACTCTGCTTGCTGCTGCTCAATAGTCTTACGCTGTTGGGCGAGTTCTTGAGTTTTACGCGTATAATCTTGCTGACGAGAATATCCGTTGATAAGTTCATCTTGCGTCACCTCAACTTCTTGACCATCTACTTTTACTGTAAATGTCTGAGGTTGCAAGGCTTCCTCTTCAACATCGGTTTGTTCTTCATCTAATTCTTCATCCTCTTCGTCAAACTCTTCATCATCTTCTACATCTTCTTCAAGATATTCAGATGGTTCAAGTTCTTCTTCAAGGACTTCTTCTTCAACTACTTCTTCTGTTTCTGTGACTGCATCCTCAACCTTGTCCTCTTCAGGGGTTAAGAAACTTTCAAACATAGAAGCAGCAACTTCTTTATCAGTTTGTAAAGCAGTCGGTTTTCCGTTATTGCTCATATAAATACTCCTTAATGTATTTAAGGGTATTTTAGCTTAATAATGTAGGAAAAGAAAAGGTTTAACCGATTTTTCTAATTTTGTTAATGTTAGCTTTTGTTAGCTTACCTTTTTCTGCAATGATACGCAGATGTCTTTCAACTTCTGGTAATAGTAATAATGATCTATGTATATCTTCTCTAGCAGTTACATCATCTATATCCCGTGAGTTTAACCAATGAGTTATATATTCGTTTTTAAGATTTTCTATTGCTTCTTTAAAAACATCAGATGTTAATATTTGTTCTGCTTGTGCAGCCCTAACTACTTCTTCGTGTGATACCGCCATTAAATTAATCCCCTTGGTGCTGGTTGTGATATTGAGAATCTACCGCCAGTTGGTTGTTGTAAACTTGCTAATTGTTGTTCTAGTTCTGCAAGTCTTGTGTCATAAGCAGATAAATCTGGAGCTTGATAAGTTGGCATATCAATACCAGCTATAGCTTTTTGTATATCTTCTTGTGTTACAAATTGTGATACATCAGGTACTTGTTGTTGAGGTATCGACATTAATATATCTTGTTTTAAAACACTAGGGTCAAATGTAGGTATATCTTCCAATCTTGCAAAACCAGATAGGTCAGGAGCTTGGTAAGTCGGTAATTCAATACCGCTTCTAATATCTTCTATTAATGATTGCCTATCAATAGATGGTGGTTTTGGTATATCAATACCGCTTCTAATATCTCTGATTAAAGCCTCTCTATCAAATGTTGGTACTGTAGGTATATCTTCCAATCTAGCAAATTGTGATAAATCTGGCATTTCATATTTAGGTATTTCAATGCCTTTTCTTATATCTCTAATTAAAGCATCTCTATCTATAGAAAAATCTTTACCAGTTGGAACGCTTGGAATTAAAGACGGTATATCTTCACGTCTTACAAACTGCGATAAATCTGGTTTTTCATATACAGGTAAATCTATACCACTTCTAATATCTTCTATTAATTGTTTTCTATCTACTGAAAAATCTCTTCCTGTTGGAACGTCTGGTATTAATGTAGGTATGTCCTCTCGCCTTACAAATTGTGATAAGTCTGGTTGTTCTATTTTCGGTATGCCTAATAAATTACCAAAGTCTATTCCTGATTCTGCTATTTGTTGACGAATTGCATCTATATCAATAGCTGGAGGAGTTTGTACTGGAGGTCGCATAGGCACACCACCAAATATATCTCTAAGTGGAGGTAGTTTTGTTCTATCGACTGGTATTCTTACACCACCAATACCTGTACCTAAAAAGCTTGGTATATCAGGTTCTTGTACTGGAGGAGGTGGAGGAGGAGTTTCTACAGGAGTTGTACCAACAGGTGTGTTTAATTGTGCTTGTGTATAACCACCTGGTTGTTCAGGAGAATAACTTACACCTGGTGCAATAACTTGTGACATTGGTATGCCACCTGCTATAGAACGCGCATAATCAAAACCAGTAGAATATGTAGGATCTGATGGTGGTATTACATAACTACCAAAATCATCTGGGCCTAATTGTGGTTTTTGAGTTACAACATTTCTTAATTGTTGCATAAAACCACCAGGACCTGTTGGTATATTTCTTGCTACATTAGGCGGTAATCTGTTTTGTAAATTTGCTAATGCTTCTAAATCAAAAAGGATTTCTGTATTTGGTATTCCTGTTGCCATATTATTGTGTAATTAGTTTATCTATTTTAGCGTCTAGCTTATCTATACGCTCAATCACTCTATCCATATTCATTATCAATTCTTCTTTAGTAACAAATCGAATAGCAACCTCTTCTCTGGTCTTATTGAGTAGTATATCAACTCTTTTGACCTCTGTCGCGTTAGCACGGATGCTATAGATGATAGGACCAAATACCAAAGTCATTATAATATTCCACAATAAGATAGAGCTTATTTCCATTTAGTAGCTCCACACATGAGGGCGTGGCCTACCTTGTGAGTCTTTTGAGATGTCCAAGTGTATAAATCTTGCATTGCCTTTTTGGTTAATTCCTATGCCTGTAAATCCATAATCAGTTGCTTTTGATATTACTTGTAATGCTTGTTCGCCTCTGAGTAATATATCAGCAGCTATTCCTAATGCGTGCGTGCCTGGTTCAGATTTGACTTTTTCTATCGGATGATCTGCACATCTATATCCACTTGTAATTTTAAATGGAAAGCCTACATCGCTTCTTAGTAATTGTAACTTATCTATTAGTTCGTGTTCAATCTTATTTTCACCACAATGCTTACAAGCGAACTCTTCTATGCTGAAATTTTCCCAACTCATGTCTTTAACGGCCTATATATAAAAAATGCTGATAGTAAACCAGCACCAACCCCTGTTGCTAGAGCTTCAGTCCAAAATGCTCCAAAGTGAGTTGGATGTACTAATAAATCTGCTAGAAACGTGCAAATACCTAAAATGATTGCTGGTGCATATTTATGTTGCATAAAACTTTGATACCAAGACTTTTTGGTTAATGAAGCTAAAGTAGCTGCGATAATACCAGTAACATTAGCTTTCCAAAAATGGGTAAAGGTTAATGCTGATAAATCACCCTCAACCATCATTGGGTAACAAACAGCAAATGCTTTTGCCCAGTTTTGATAGAACTCTGTGTTTTTTATTTTATTTATTATTTGCATTTTGTTTCTTATATGCTTCAAGTTCTGTTCTTAAAATAATAACTTCTTTTTCTAATTTTATCACCTGTTCTTCTAATCTTCTTATGTCAGGAAATAAATATTTATTTTGATTAGCTCTAAGGTTTTGTGTTTCTCTAAGATTAAAATCTATTCTTTCAGTTGTATGTGCATAACCCCAAACAGCTACAGCTATAACACCAATGATTTGTAAAAGATAACTTAGTGATATATTTAAGCTTGATTTATCATCAACCTTGGCTATTCGACTCATTATTTACCTACACCTTTTATTCTTTCAAAAGATCTCATACCACCAAGACCAAGCATACCCATTAATACAGGCAGCATAGTAGAAGTATCTGCTTGTGGTACATCAATACCAAAAGGTGCTAGTAAAGGACTAATTAAAAAGTTGACTGCAAAACCTGCAACACATACCCAAGCTGTTGCTGGTCTCCATGATGATTGAAACCAGTTACCTTTAGCTTCTTCTTTGTTTACAGATATTTGTGCCTTAGCAATTTCGTGAATATGCTTTTCAGACATAGTTGCAAGTTCATGCGCTATTTGTTGTTTTGTATCTGCGTCTGGTATGAACTTATCAAGAATCTTCGTTACTGGTTGTATTAGCTTGTCTATCATTGTGTAACCTTATAAAGTATTCAGCATCGACTAATGCGAGAGGCTTTGTTCTATTTCTCTTTATTATAACCAAAGGTTCGTAAGCTTTACAGTTTTCTTGCGATTGTTCGTATGCCTTCCATACATTAACTGATTCTTGGTTTTTGCACTCTATTGAGTAAGGAAATTGTTTTCTTGATTGAACACCCATAATAATATCTTCACCATTAGAACCCATGGGTCTTGATTCTAAATCTTCAGGATCAAAGCCAAGCAATTCAACGAGCTTATCTACAACCCATTGTTGTAAAGCTCTGCCTTTAGCTTTGGCAGATTGTGGCTTCACTTTTTCTTTTTAGACTTTAACTTTTTAAAATCAGCAGCAGTAATTTTTTTTCTTGGTTTAGCTACCGCAGCTAATTTTTTTTGTTTCGGTGAATATTTACTATAAGGCATTATTTTTTCTTTTTGTATGTTACTTTTTTACCAGCTTTCTTTGCAGCTGCTTTAGCTTTTTTCATACCTTCTTTAGTATATGAATATTTTTTCTTTCCTACCATTGGCATAATTATTCTCCTTTTTGTGCTTTTAAAAACATTTTATTAGCTTTTCTCTCAAAAGACCATTCTAAAAAGTCGGTTAATAAATCTTTTAATAACCTCATTTCTTTTTAGTTTTCTTTCTCTTTGGAAATCCAGCCTTCATAGCTTTATAAGCTTTTGCTGATATAGTAGATTTCTTTTTTGACCTGCTTGTTCCAGCTTTTTTTCTTCTATTTATGTTTTCATATAATGACATAATTATTTACCTACCATTTTTTACAACTCCAATATCTTGCTGATAATTTATCTGGAGGACTTGTATCACATTTATGTCTAGCACGAAAAGACTTTCTTCTAGCTGGTTGGTCTTTTTTAATTGTCATCTTAGGATCACCAAATCTAACAAGTTTTACTTGGTCGCCTTTCTTAGCTAGAACAGCAAACTTTTTAGATTTGCCTGGTGTTCGTTTTGGTTTGTTATAACCGCTAAATCTTTCGCCTCTGTATGTGATACTCATTATTTTTTCTTCCTTGGTCTACCTCTTTTTTTAACAACTGGTTGTGGTGTCATAAGATTATCAAACCAGTTTAAAAACTTATGTATGGTTTCTTTTAACCATACCCAAAACTTTCTTATGTATTTCATTAGTGTAACTCCTTCTCTTCAATAAATATAATTTCTGAATCTGAATTAACTTCACCACCAGACATAAGCGACATAATTCTTAGTGCATCATCTTTGGTTTTTGCTTTTATTTCTTTACCAACGTAAACCATGTCACCTTCTAATACTTCTAAATTAAATATTTTGTGTTGGTGGTACATTGCCTGTAAATAGTCCTTGAGCTTGATTTTTTGCATTTTGTCTAATATTTTCTCTATCTCGCTCCATAATAGCATTAATTTCGGCAATGTTAATTTGCGCACCATACTTAGCTTGTAATTCTAAAGCTTTAACTCTAAGTTGTGCTTCTTCGATATCTCTTTGTCTATCATCATCCATGATGATTTTCATTCTATCGGTTTCTGCATCAATGATAGCTTTCTGTGCTTGTACCTGTGCTTTCTGAGCTTCAGCCTGTGCTAGTAAAGCAGCTGGGTCTGGCTGTGGTGGCTCTTGTGGTTGAGGTGGCATAGGAGGAACTTCTGTATTTATAAACGATTGCGCGTCTTGGAAACCAGCTAACTCAATCATTCTAGTCAAAGTATTGGCATATTGTTGCATTGATACCAATGGATTTTGTGGTCCTAGTAATTGCATAATTTGTTCTTGTTTTGTAGCTAATTGTGTAAGAACACCAAACTTTTCTTCGTCAGATGATTTAGATATAGCTACATTGACTACCATATCTTTATCTGAATCCCAATATCTAGGATCTACAGGTATGAATTTACCGTTTAATCTAAATACATCTTGTGCATTTTGGTGTTTGATTACCAAGTTATTGACTGTTTTAAACATGGCTTTTAGACCGCCTTCAGCAAAATGTCTGCATATTAGTTCTACTCTGCCTTGCGCACCACTCATAGTAGCAGTTACAGCTGCGGAAGTTGTAGATTGTAAAGCCTCTGCGTTTAATCCTGCACTTGCTTTAGATACGCCTGTTCTGTTTTCTTTAGATTCGTCTAAATATCCTAAAACTGGGAAAGCTTCTTTACCAACAAAAGGTACTGCAAATGGTTGTACCATGCCTGGCGCTCTCATTCTTATTGGTTGACCTATGTCAGTATTTAATACGTCATCTACGTTTACTTGACCTTCAACAATACCCATTCTTGGGAAGATTGAATGACCTAGTGAGTCTAAGGTATCACGCATAATTTGTGATTTAGCAGCCTGAATTGGTTTTAGATAATCAGCTGGACATGAACCAATCGCTGTGTGTGGTTCTGGGTCTGGACAGAACATACATATTGGTAATTCATCCCAAGGCTCTACGTTTAAAACGTGGAGTCCATCACCAGCAGTACATACTCTGATTCGTTCATCAATACCATCACCATCAAAGTCGTAGTATAAATAATGTTCTACATAGTAAACATCTTTACCGCCAGCATCGTTTCTGTCTGGATATACCATGTTATCAAATGGGTTTCTTGCTTCTTGTTCTTCGTAGCTTTCTGGGTCTAAAGAACTACCGCCATAACCTGCATACTCTTCTATTTCTTCAGGGTCATAACCCATAGCAACTAAATCAGACACAGACTTAATCATTCTGTGTGCAACGTAAGAAGCAGTTTCTATGTTGCGTGCGTGTCTTGAAATTAATATTTCTTCTGGTGGTACAGACTCAATACATACTTGGTCTTTTGGTTTTAATCGTCTGATTGTAAGGTCGTAGCTTACTGGTATTTCTTGAGTAACTTCTTCGCCGCTGATTGGGTCGAAAGTAGTAATAGTTTCTTGCGTGGCTGACTCTTCTATGACTTCTACGTTTTTATCTAGTATTAATGCTTGATACGATTGTGGGTCAATGTTGCTGTATTCGTGCGTGGTGGCAGTAACTGAATCATCCCAAAAGACTTTTACAAAACCAGTCTTTCTAACTAATGCATCTTTGAATACATCATATAAAACTTGGAAGCCTGGATTTTTTTCTCTGATTAAATAATTAATATAATCGGTTTGTTGTTCTGCAAGTTGAATATCCTCTGGTCCTTTTGGTACAAACTCTACAATCTTTTTCGTACTAAAAAATGTTCGCATGATTGAGGGAAGCATAAACAAAACACTTTCTCTAACATCAGTAGATACAAATTCTGATTGCAACGAGCTAGTACCTTCTGGTTCATTACCAAGATAATATTCAGTTGACTCAGCTCTTTCCGATCCGACTTGATGGATGAAATCTTTTGCATCATCCATTTCTGATTTAATAACACCAACAAGGTTATCCATGTCTGTTGCTTCTTGCACTTCAACCTTCATTGTTTCTTCTTTGATTTTTTTTGCCATAAATTTATCCAACTCTAATTATTCTTGATTTAAGTGGTTGTCTAAAATTATAGCCGAATTGACTTCCACTTCCACTAAAACTTGCAGCACTACTTGCCATTGTCAATGCAAGTGCATCTGCTTTATCTGGTGACTTGATACCTCGCTTGCGCATCTCGTCTTTACTTTCTATTTTTATTTTACCACTAGAAGTATATTTATATAAGGGGGAAGCTAACTCGGCTTCCAATTCATCGTCAACTGGTAATCTGCAATCTCTATGCGCCAACCAATCTTTGATTGCAAACCACAGCTCCGCACGCAAGTTTAAATAATTTTTTTTAGTCGCTGGTGCTTCGGCAACATTCACGCCACGCACGGGCAAGTTCTGCTCGGCGAGTCTGTCGACTACGCCTGCGCCCAAACCAATAACGTCAACTAATATTTCTTGTGGTTTTTCAATCGCAGTAGCATCATCGTATCTATTTTTAATTACACCACATAATTGCATTAAGTCCATAGAGGGAAAAGATTGTATTTCAAGGACATGGTTTCCTTGACGCACGCATAGGGCTGAGTTATCGCCACCAAATCTTGCGACATCCAATCCCCAAATGATAGGTTCGCTTGCTGCGAGGGCGACATCTCTGTCGATTGCGCTTTTAATTAAATCCATTGGTATAACCGTATCGTCATCCGCGGATGGGAATAAGCCCATCACCTCCACGCGCGCAACGGTAGAATCTTCGCCGTACTGCTCAATCATCTTAGAGAAGAGTTCCTTGTCCGTGCCTTCGACCGTGCGTGAGTCGATTTGCTCGTTCTTCCAGAAGGATTTTGCGCTGTGGAAGGAATCGTAGAATGGCCCTTGATTCCTGCGTGGGTTGGAGAACGTAAACCAAAAACGGTTAGGCGTGGGTTCGGAGAAGAATCCCTCGCTGACTGAATAAATAGGAGAAGGAATACCAGACGCTTCATCCATAATCAGGCATACGCCATAAGATGAATGGATGCCTGCAAACGCATCTGGATTTTCCTCACTCCACAACTGTGCTTGGGCGTAATAATAACCAGTATCTATTTTTAAGTCTCGCTCTAATGCTTCATCAAACCATGCAGCTGGTTTTATGGTTGTGGCAGTCTTTGACCACCAATGAGAGTTAATAGATAACGTGAGCCATTTACCTAGCTCTGCCCATGTTCTACTTCTTAACTGTTGTTCGGTGTTAGCAGTAACAATTACTGTTGATCCTAACCTGGTTGATAACATCCAAAGAATAATCCAAGCAACCAAAGCTGATTTACCAATACCACGACCTGAGGCAACTGCCATTCTAAACATCTCTGGTAAATCTTTAACACCATTGCGTTGAATGTGTATTGTCATTTCTCGCAAAATTTTTTCTTGCCACTTCCTTGGCCCTTTAAAATCTTCGAGGGGGGTGTCCTTCATTCCCCATGGGAAGGCAAATTTGACGAAATTTAATGGATTATCTTTAACTACAGGTGACCATAGTTCGGTCATTAATAGCTTTTCTTCTTCTGGTTTATATTTCATTCAAATTACCTACAAAAAATTATCGCAACAGTTCCATGTACTGTACCCCGCCCGCACACGCAAACGGGGGGTCTAAAATGATAGTAAGTACTAACTTTCATTATGTAAGTAAGTGCTTACTATAGCTGTATGCGTTGCTGTTATGCCATTCATACGCACGTGAACGCGTAAACGTATGCAAGAACGCACAACCTATATTGCTATCGTGCATAAATGCACGCATGCATGCTTGCTTGCTGGCGTTAGTCTTTAAGATCATCTAGTGTTAGTTTTTCATCCTCTATTACTTCAGCGTTTATTATTCTGGCGCTTGCATGAGTTAAGGCATCTTTAAGGTTTATATTTGTTTCTACTTGTTGAATGTCCGCCCAATCATTGCCCGCTTGCTTGCCTTTATTCTTTAAGAAAAAAATCTGAGCGCTTACTGATGGCTCTTTACCATGTAAACCAATAGCGGACTTATAAAGAGCATTAGACACTTCTTCTATAGATTTCATTTTTCCGCGCCTTATATATTCCGCAATTTCTGGAAATTCTTTTTTTCTTCTTAATAATGTATCTGGACTACAACCTAAACACGCCTGGCAAATTGCTTCTTCAGAAAATCCTAGTCCCGCCAA
>Ga0255766_10000484_pt1 | contig 36045 bp, 28 predicted proteins | sample 071ome_23_FD_179966 | JGI IMG/M metagenome (GOLD analysis project Ga0255766, IMG submission 179966) | Coastal salt marsh microbial communities from the Groves Creek Marsh, Skidaway Island, Georgia - 071403BT metaG (version 2) | ecosystem: Environmental > Aquatic > Marine > Intertidal zone >...
AGCTTGGAAACGGCTATTCATCACCTGAAGCCGGTGCAAACCGGTGACATTCTCGAGGCGCGTGCTGTGCTTCTTAATGAGACGCGCCGTACCGGCTTGTACCAAATTGATATTTTTAAAGAAGATGTCCGTGTGGCTTTTTTCAAAGGCACGGTATATAGAACGGGCAACGAATGGAACCTATGAAACAGACCTATATCGTAGACGGCGTTCGTACGCCTATTGGAAAATTTAAAGGCATGCTAGCCGCCGTGCGCACCGACGATTTGGCGGCCATGACCATCGCCAAACTCTTGGAAAAGAATCCAGAGCTGGACCCTGCTGCTATTGATGATGTAATACTCGGCTGTGCCAACCAGGCCGGTGAGGACAACCGCAATGTGGCGCGTATGGCCGCTCTTTTAGCTGGACTTCCTTGGAGCGTGCCGGGCGAAACTGTCAATAGACTGTGCGCCTCTGGAATGAGTGCAGCCATCCATGCCCACCGCGCCATCATGGTGGGTGACGGCGACCTCTTTATCGCCGGCGGTGTAGAGAACATGAGCCGTGGGCCGTATGTGATCAGCAAAAGCGAAAGTGCGTTCGATACCGGGAGTAAGATGTATGATACCTCCTTTGGATGGCGTTTTGTGAATCCAAAAATGAAGGAGCTCTACGGCACCCACGCCATGGGTGAGACCGCAGAGAACCTCGTGGAGCAGTTCGGAATTAGTCGTGAGGACCAAGACGCCTTTGCGCTTTGGTCGCAGCAAAAAGCTGCCAGAGCACAGGAGCGCGGAAGGTTCCGTTTGGAGAAATTCGCCGTGGAGATTCCGCAGCGCAAAAAGGACCCTATCGTTTTTGTGGAGGATGAATTCATGAAACCGAATACTACCCTTGAAGCCCTCGGTGGCCTAAGAGCAGCGTTCAAAAAAGACGGCTCAGTGACGGCGGGCAATAGTTCCGGGTTGAACGACGGTGCCGTGGCATTATTGATAGCAAGTGGAGAAGCTGTAGAGAAACACAACTTGAAGCCTTTGGCGCGCGTGGTGAGCTCAGCGGTCGCTGGTGTGGAGCCGCGCATTATGGGCATTGGCCCGGTGGAGGCGTCGAAAAAGGCACTCGCTAAAGCGGGTCTCACATTGGACGACATGGACATCATTGAGCTGAATGAGGCTTTTGCGGCGCAGGTTTTGGCCTGCACGCGCGAGCTTGGCTTGGCGGATAACGACGAGCGCATCAACCCGAACGGAGGTGCCATTGCATTGGGCCACCCGCTTGGGGTTACGGGCGGTCGCATCCTTCATTCTGCAGCCCTAGAGTTGCAGGAGACCGGTAAGAAATACGCCTTGGTGAGCATGTGTATTGGCGTTGGCCAGGGTTATGCTACCATTTTAGAACGCGCATAAGATGGCTATATACCAATTCCTTGATTTCATTCCCGTAGTACATCCTACGGCCTTCGTACATCCCCAAGCGAATGTGACAGGCGATGTGATCGTTGGGCCGCATTGTTACATCGGACCCGGAGCAGTACTCCGCGGCGACTGGGGCAGGATTGTGCTCGAAGAGGGTGTGAATGTGCAAGAGAATTGTACCGTACATATGTTCCCAAAAACCGAAACGCGCCTCAAGAAGATGGCGCATGTAGGGCATGGGGCGATTATTCACGGCGGGACGCTGGGTGAGAATGTACTCATCGGGATGAATGCCGTGGTCATGGATAATGTTGAGGTCGGTGAAGGCTCTATTGTGGGCGCATTGGCTTTTGTGCCGCAGAATACGGTTATTCCGCCAAGGAGCATCTTCGTAGGCAACCCCGGCAAGGTTGTGAAGCAGGTCAGTGATGAAATGCTCGAGTGGAAGACGAAAGGGACGGAATTGTACATGGAGCTTCCGAAGCAATGTCAGGATACCTTGAAAGAGGTGGAGCCGTTGAAGGAATTGGAACCCAACAGACCAGAACATACAGGAACCTATCAAACACACAAATAGATGAACACAGTTAAGAATTACATCCTTGGAAACTGGGAGGCAGGCAGCGGCACGGAATACACGGCGCGCCATGCGATCACAGGGGCAGAGTTTGCTTCTGTGAGCTCAGAAGGATTGGATTACAAGGCTATTTTAGACTATGCCCGAAATATTGGAGGTCCTGCCCTGCGCAAGATGACCTTTCAGGAGCGCGGACGCATGCTTAAAGCGTTGGCACTGCATTTAACGTCTATTAAACGCCAATTCTATGATGTGAGTTGGGCCACTGGGGCCACCAAGGTGGACAGCTGGATTGATATTGAAGGGGGAATAGGTAACTTATTCGCCAATGCATCCCTCAGACGCCAATTCCCAGACCTTCCCTACTACGTAGATGGCGACCTTGCCCGATTGTCGAAAGAGGGTACGTTCATCGGCCACCACATTATGGTGCCAAAACCTGGAGTGGCGGTCCATATCAATGCATTTAACTTCCCTATTTGGGGGATGCTCGAGAAAATTGCGGTCAACCTGATGGCAGGTGTTCCCGCAGTGGTGAAGCCGTCAGAATACACCTCATACCTCACTGAAGCGATGGTTAAGGCCATCATCGATAGCGGAATTTTACCCGAAGGTGCCCTGCAACTTGTGAGCGGCAAGGGACGTGGCATTCTAGACCACGTAGATTTTCAAGACATCGTGACCTTCACGGGTTCTGCAGCTACGGGTCAGGTGTTGCGCGGACTTCCTCATTTGAACGAGCGCTCGGTGCCGTTCAACCTAGAAGCGGATAGTTTGAACGCTGCGGTGCTGGGTCCAGATGTAAAGCCAGAAGATGCGGAATTTGCGCTATTTGTACGTGAATTGGCCAACGAAATGACGGTGAAGGCAGGTCAAAAATGTACGGCGATTCGCCGTGCCATGGTACCGGAACATTTGTTGCCGTCGGTTCAGCAAGCCGTCATTGCACGATTGCAGAAAACTGTTATTGGTGATCCTCAGGCCGAGGGTGTGCGTATGGGTGCTTTAGCGACGCACGATCAGATCGGTCGTGTAGAGGCGGAGATGAACAAGCTGATGGCCGAACAGGAATTGGTCTTTAATCCAGATCTCGATCTTGTGGGTGCAACAGATGCAGGGGCGTTCTACACGCCAAAGCTGTTTGTAAATAGCGATCCTTTTGCCAACACCAAGGTCCACGAGGTGGAGCCGTTCGGTCCTGTGAGCACCTTGATGCCGTATAAGACCATTGATGAGGCGGTCCAGTTGACCGCCATGGGACGCGGTTCTTTGGTCACTTCATTTGTGAGCAAGAACACTTCTGATATTGTTGCATTTACTTCCGAGGCAGCAGCCTATAACGGCCGCATCCATATCATCAACGAAAAGATGGCCAAGGAAAGTACTGGCCACGGCTCGCCGATGCCACTGATGAAGCACGGCGGTCCAGGTCGTGCTGGAGGTGGTGAAGAGATGGGCGGAAAGCGCGGAATTTTACATTATTTGCACCGCACGGCCATCCAGGGTCACCCGGACGATATCACAGCCATTACGCAGCAGTACCAGCCAGGCGCATCGCGCCCTGAGGCCATGCCGCATGTATTCCGTCAGCACTTTGAGGAGCTAGAAGTGGGTTCGACGGTCTACACGGCGAAGCATACAGTTACGGAAACCGACATCACGAACTTTGCAAATGTGAGCGGCGACAACTTCTACGCACATATGGATGCGACTTCGCTTGAGGGAACCATTTTCGAGGGCCGAGTGGCGCACGGATATTTCATCTTGAGCAAGGCGGCAGGATTGTTCGTTGAGGCGAAAAAAGGCCCGGTGTTGTTGAACTACGGTATCGACGAATGCCGATTCACCAAGCCGGTTTACCCGGGGGCAACCATCGGGGTGAAATTGACTGTAAAAGAAAAGATAGATCAAGAGAAGCGCAGTGAGGATGATGTTGCAAAAGGCATCGTGAAATACTACGTGGAAGTCTACGACGATACCGATGAGGTAGTTGCTGTGGCGACCATCTTGACCATGGTGAAGAAACTAGATCAGAACTAATGAATTTCGAGCGGTTCCCGGGCGCGCAGTATGCCAACATATTCAGTTACCTGCCTTCCGACGATAGAGAAGGCTATGCGGAATTGGACGAAGAGACCCTACAGTTGGTCGGTGAAGTTCCAGGATATGTGGGGTACGAGAGCGTGAAAAACGCCGAGGGCCGAAGCATATTTATCAGCTACTGGCAGAGCATGGAGGCAGTGGACGAGTGGCGTGCGAATGCCCGTCATAAAGTCGCTAAGAGCCACGGGAAACAGTGGTATGCGGCGTACCACAGCATGCTCGTTAAAATTGAATATTCAGCAGAACACAATACCCAAATACTATAACCTATGAACGAAGCAGTGAACCAAGGCGGTGTAAACGTAGCCATTGACGATCGCGGATTAGCCACGGTAGAATTTTTCCATCCATTGTCCAATTCTTTGCCGGGCAAGGTCCTCGCAAAATTGGCCAATACCATCACTGAATTGGGCGAAAATGATGACGTGAAACTCATCCTAGTAAAGAGTGCGGGCGAACGTGCCTTTTGTGCCGGGGCCAGTTTTGACGAGCTCATCGCCATTGAAGATTTGGAGACTGGAAAGGTCTTTTTCAGCGGCTTTGCCAACGTCATTAACGCCATGCGCAAGTGTCCGAAACTCATCATCGGTCGTGTTCAAGGCAAGGCTGTAGGTGGCGGTGTAGGTTTAGCGTCTTCTGTAGATTATTGTTACGCTACCAAGCAAGCAGCAGTCAAGTTGAGTGAGCTAGCAGTGGGCATTGGGCCGTTCGTGGTGGGACCTGCGTGTGAGCGCAAGCTTGGGTTAGCCGGAATGTCGGATTTGGCAATCAATGCTACCGAATGGCGCTCTGCGGAGTGGGCGTTTCAGCGCGGGTTGTACAATGATATTTTTGAAGATGCCGCAGCGATGGATGCCGCTATTGAGGCTTTGGTAGGCCGATTATTGACTAAATCTGTCCCTGCAATGCGCGGGCTGAAGAAAGTCTTTTGGGAAGGTACGGAGCACTGGGACGAGTTGCTTGCGGAGCGCGCTGCGATCAGCGGTGAGTTAATCTTAAGTAAGGAAGCCAAAGACGCCATCAACGCTTTTAAGAGTAAATAATGCGCACACTTGTCCTAGCCGTTTTACTGATGCCCTTCGTTCTTTTGGGGCAATCGGACACTCTTAGTGCTAAATATCAACGCAAGGCCATTTACAGTGCCTCTGGGTCGTTTACGGATCTGGATAATTGGAATGCAGGTGGGGAGAACAGTTCGAACGTCAGTTTCCTCATTCGCGAGAATTGGGTGAAAAAGGGATCGAGTTTTACTACCGTGCACCTGCTCGAAGGGAACTACGGTTTGAGTAGGCAGGCCGGTACGCTCACTAAGAATGCGGACCGATTAGAATTTACCACAACCCTAACCGGGTCGCCGAAGGTGACGGAGTGGAACTTGTCGAGTCAGTTCAATGTGAAGACGCAATTGGCACCGGGATACGCGAAGGGAGATACTGCACGTATTCCCATATCGAATTTTGGCGCGCCTATTTATGGCCAGTTTTCATTCGGGGTAGGGAATAACTCATGGGAGAATTGGCAACTGTTCCTTTCTCCAATGGCGGGGAAAAGTACCACTGTTTTGAATCAGGATTTACGCGATAAGGCCGCCTTCGGGGTAGATACAGGAGCGACTTGGCGCCTTGAAGCTGGGGCTAAGATCACCCTGAACTACACGGAACAGTTCAGCGAAGCCTTTTCCATCAATGCGAAAACGGACATCTTTTACAACTACTGGGGTCCAATTTCTGCTACCGATTTCATGTTAGACATCATCGCCTTGTATAAGATTAAAGAGGCCTTTTCTATAAACGCACACCTTCAAATCATTCGAGATATTGATCAGATCGATGCTTGGCAACGACGCTCGGTGCTGGGTGTGGGTCTGGCCTATACCATCAAATAAAAAAAGCCACCCCGCAGGGTGGCTTTTCTATGTAAAGGAGGAATATTCTTATTTCACAAACACCTTGATCGAGGCGCTCATGTCGCGGCCGTAAGAGGCGTGTACGCCGTTGGCGAACTGCATGCCTAAACGAACTTCGCCCATCGGAAGGGTTACTGTATCAGAAGTCTGACCGCCGCCGTAGTGAATGTTTACGCTATCGGCAGGGACTACTTCACCTTTGGCTAGGAATGCATTCCCAATCAACAAATGGTGGTGACCGGTGCCTTCTACGATCTCGCCCGCTGGACGCACTTCCATACCTTCAACACCGTATTCAATGTAAACGGGGTTGCTTACGGTATCGCCTTCGCTTAGGTTCGCAAAGAAAACTCGGCCCGTGGTGGCATCCATATCTTCAGGTGCCATGCTTTCATGGTTGTGGTCGTGGCCATCATGGCTTTCAGCTGGCGCTTCGGCCGGTTGGCTACATGCAACGGCAAATGCTGCCGCAGTAATCATTAGGAGGGTCTTTTTCATCTTATTCAAATTCTACAAGTTTGTTATTCTTCTCAACAGCATCACCCACGGAAACGTTCACAGATTTTACTACGCCGGCATGCTCCGCCTTTAATACGTTTTCCATTTTCATGGCTTCGAGGATCAGCAGCCCTTCGCCTTTAGCGACCTCTTGACCGGGCTGAACCATGACTTGAAGTACCTTGCCAGGCATCGGCGCTTTAAGCACATCTGCTTTCGCACTGGCCATATTTGCCAAGCCCATTTTGTCCAACAACAGGTCGAAGTCATTCTTGGCGCCAAGTGTGATTTCAGAGCCATTTACTTTCAGGGTGTATTGCTTCGTTTCTGCATCGCGCTCAACCCACTGTACGTAATAGGACTTATGATCTTTGATGATATGCCAAGTATTGGCGTCCAATTTTTCTACATCCATTTGGTAGAATTCGCCATTGAGCAAACCTTCAGCCTTCCCTTCGGCAGGCGTAATGTCGTGGTTGGATTTTCCAGTAATCTTGTACATCGGGTGGTTCTTTTACGACCCTAAAGTTACTCGTTAGCCGCCAAAGTTTTGGTGTAGATTTTTGCCCCGTGTATATCAATAACCAATTCTCCTGCGTCCTCACTGGCAATAACCTCACCGCCACCGAAAGCGAAATAGCCGTTCACTTGGTCATCACCGAGCGTTCTAGAGATCATCACAGTGTTGGTCGCAGTATCTGTCGTCAACGTCATTTCTCCGCCGTAGGCGCCGTTCCAAAAAGCGGGATGGTTGTGCTTTAGTTCGAAAAGCGTCGTGTAGAACTGAGCATGATCTGTATTTGCGGACCAATCCACACCCACGGTGTCCTTGCTAAAGAACGGGAATCTATAGTCGATCCCGGCTTCTTGTCCGGTGTACAACAACGGGAAACTTTGGTCCATCATAAAAGCCATAGCAAAGAAGGCGCGTGCATCATCGCCCATGCGCTCAATAGCGCTGCCCTGCCAGCTGTTTTCGTCGTGGTTGGAAGTGAAGTACAACTTCATCGCATCGTCGCCATAAACGGTATCGTTTTTCGCGGCATATACTTCGAGTTCATGAATGCTCTTGTGGCCCTTGGCGATGTCGTTCATCAAGTGGTGCAATTCCCACCCGTAATCTGCATTAAAGGTGCTGAGCAAATGCGGTTCGCTCCATTCGGCGAGGAAGAACAGCGGTCCGTGCTTTTCGCGCAACATTGGTATGGTGTGCTCCCAAAAGGCGTACGGCACCATTCCGGCCATATCACAACGGAATCCATCGATGCCTGTGTTGCTTAGCCACCAATCCATTTCTGCCGCCATAGAGTCGATCAGAAGCGGTGCGTCGTAATTCAAATCGGCCACGTCGGTCCATCCCGTTTTGCCGCCGTCGTTTCCGATTGCTTCCATCGGATAGCTGCCGTCCTCATCGCGCGTGTAGAAATCGTCGTTCGTTTCTACCCAAGGGTGGTCCCAAGCACTGTGGTTCGCGACCCAATCGAGCAATACATGCATGCCTAAAGCATGAGCTTCATCTACGATGGCTTTAAAATCTTCAACGGTTCCAAAAGCTGGGTTGACTGCGGTGTAGTCTTGGATGGAATAATAGCTTCCGAGCTCGCCTTTGCGGTTGCGCTCACCAATAGGTTGGATGGGCATGAACCACAAAATATCGACGTTCATTTCTGCCAATCGCGGAAGGTGCTCCTTAAAAGCATTCAACGTTCCTTCTGGCGTGTATTGACGGATGTTGACCTCATAAATATTGGCGTCTTTTGCCCACTCTGGAAGCTTTGCGTCTTCCCAAGTTGAGGTGGTTTCAGGTGCCGATTCCGGCGCAGTACAAGCAGCGAGAGTTAAAGCTGCACTAAGCGCTAATAGAGCTCTTTTCATAGTAAGTGGATTAGTCTTGGTTGAATTGGCCGCAATTGCGGGTTTGGTAGATTTCGCCATCTGCAGGAACAGTAATGTCCCAATCTTCAAGGTAGCGGTCTTCATTACTGTTGTTAAAGAAGAAGCGTACCTCCTGTTCCATGTACTTGCGCACAATGATGAGCAGGTGCGGCTCGGGTTGATGTACTGTTGTAGAACCGTAGTTCAAGGCCATGATGTTGGTCCGATTTTCATTGAGGCGCGCAATGCGATCAAAGAGCTGCTGCTGACGCGGTGAAAAGTCGAACGGCATCATCTTTCTGTTGTCCGGATCGTTTCCGCCGTGAAGGGCAATCTCGTCGCCATAGTAAAGAATAGGAATACCAGGAACGGCAATGTTGAAGGCGTGCATGGCAGCCATTTTTCGATACCCACGCTCCGTAGGTTTTGGGATTTCGCGTGTCCAGCCGGCAAGCTTGCTGTCTTCACTCATACTGAGGTGTCCCGAAGCCATAGAGGAGAAGCGTGGCTTGTCCTGATTGCCTGAGATATTCCCCATCAAATGGTGGTGACCGTAGTAGGTTAGACTACTCTCTAATGCCTTGCGCAGGCGGTCAAACGTTGCTCCTTCTTGCGTGAAGGCTTCGAATGCAGCATCGTAGAGGTTGAAGTTGAATTGGGCATCGACTTTACCGCTACCGACGTAGCTGGCAATGAGCTCATCCGAGCCGTAGGTTTCCCCAATCTGGTACACATGGTCATCGCTTGCAGCACGAATTTTCTGGGTGAGTAAACGCGTGAAATTCATCGGGATGTGCTTGGTCGCATCGTGGCGGAAGCCGTCGAAGTCGTATTCTGTGATCCACATCAGCGCGCTATCGCTCATCAGGTCTGCTACAGTATCATTGCGAAGCTCGAGGGTGGGCATAAAGGTGTCAAACCAAGTCGTCAATCGCTCCTCGTCCCAAAGCTGGGTGTTGAGTCTTCCATCTTCCGTGTATTTGTTGGTGGCCCAATTTGGGTGTTTCTGGTACACCGGGTGCAATTCATGGACGTGGTTGGCCACATAGTCGAGCAATACATTTTGCTCCTTTGCATGCGCATCGTCGAGGAACGAATGCAGTTCTTCAGGCGTCGCAAAACGGTGGTCCGGTTTGATATTGCTCACAGGCCAATAACCGTGGTATCCAGAGAATGTACTTACCGGTCCGCCTTGGTTCCACAGACCCCAGGCATCCTCTGGGTTTTGTGTGATTGGGCTGATCCAAAGCGTGTTGGTATGGAGCGCATCAAAATATCCTTCGGCCAATTTTAGGCGCATACCCTCAATATCTCCGCCTTGGTAGTTGGCACGAGGGTGCACAGTAGAATCTTGAACGGGCTGATCGTTTGCAGGGTTGCCGTTGAAGAATCGGTCCACCATAGCGAAATACATGATGGAAGTATGCCAGTCTTTACGGTCCAATTCCTTCGTATCAATAACCACCTCGCCAAACTTCAACGGGATCAACCAATCCCCGCCTTGCTGGCCGTTTCGTGCGGTATACAATCGGATCCAAGCGCGTTCCCAATCCTTTGCTTCTTCTGGAATAGCAATGCTGAGACCATCCTCATCGCGTACAACGTCAATCACGCGATTGTTGAAGAAAGCCAGTACCTCTTGGTCTTCAGGGATAGCAGAAAAACGCAACGACTCTTCACTCACGTACTGGAAATCAATGGCTACAGGAGCTTCACCGCCGCCGCCTTCCACGGTCAAAACATTGTTGAAACTTCCAAATCCATTAGGCACAGTTACTTCATTCGAAGGGTCTAATACTTCTTCGCCGTTCACTACGAGTTTGTAGGCATATTCGCCCGGTGCGAGCACCAATGGCGCTTCCCAAGCGTTCCCATTCCATTCCAAAAAGGTGGCGTCGCTGTTCCAGGCGTTAAAGACACCTTTGACCTTCACCTCTTCTCCTTCGAAACCAGGAATGCTCAAGGTGATGGCACGCTTTGCTCCTCTAAAGAAGGGCACATCCATGCTTGAGCGATGTCCTGTTATATGTGCTACGTTAAGTTCATGCTCGAGGGTCCCAGACATCATTCCGTGGCTGTAGCTTATACCCGCTGGCAATTCGTAATCACCCCACAAATAGTCTTGACGGACAAAATCACTCTGAGTACCGTGATGAACGTGTGGCGAAGCCAGATCAGAGGCTTGCATGCGAAGGGGAGCTGAGGGCTGAACGTCACAGGCAGCGAGCGCTGCACTGATGGAGAGTATCGTTAAAAATTTCTTCATGTTCTGTGGGCTAAAAAAAGGCGCACGTGGCGCCTTTCTAAGATAGTATCAATTCATTATGCCAATGCAGCAGCTGCAGAGGACGCTTTTTCGCCGGCAGCAATTTCGAACCACTGGCCGTCGATCGCGAATTTGGCCGGAGCGCCACTCACGTTTTCGATGGTCATGCCTTCTGCGGTGAGGTTTGCCTTAAGCGTCGCGCCTCTCCAAAGGATAGAGAAAGTTAGGCCCTTCCACTGTGCCGGAAGCTTTGGTGTGAAGTGCAGTTCCTCGTCGCGAATCTTCATGCCGCCGAATCCTTGCACTACAGACATCCATGTTCCCGCCATCGAAGTGATGTGCAACCCTTCATGAACCTCGCGGTTGTAATCGTCGATGTCTAGACGAGAGGTACGCAAATACATTTCGTAGGCTTTCTCTGGGTAGTCAATTTGTGCTGCAAGAATAGCGTGCACACAAGGGCTCAACGAGCTCTCGTGAACGGTCTTTGGCTCATAGAAGTCGAAATTGCGCTTTACTTCTTCTTCCTCGTAGAGGTGGTTCAAGAAGTAGTAGCCCTGCAATACATCGGCTTGCTTGATGAAGATCGAACGCAAGATGCGGTCCCAGCTCCAGTGCTGGTTGATCGGGCGCTCATCCAAGCTGAGGTCGTTGGCAGAGAGTTGCTCCTTGTCTAAGAAGCCGTCCTGCTGCAATACCACGCCTAATTTCTCGCTCTTCGGGTAGTACATCTTGGCGATGATATCATTCCACTTCGCGAATTCTGTATCCGCGTTTAGGGAAGTCTTGCTGGTAATAGCGCTAAGCGCGTCCGCAGCATTTTCTGCGAGCCAATTGTGGGCTTCCAACGTCCACTCCAAGGTCCACGCCGCCATGCGGTTGGTGTACCAGTTGTTGTTGATGTTGTTTTCGTATTCGTTCGGCCCAGTTACACCGAGAATAACGTAGGCTTCTTTTTCCTGTGACCAATTCACGCGCTGCGACCAGAATCGGCTAATACCTAGAAGGACTTCAAACCCTCCTTCGGCCAAATAGCCCCAATCTTGGGTGTGACGTATATAATCAAACACGCCATAAGCGATGGCTGCATTGCGGTGGATTTCCTCGAAAGTGATTTCCCACTCGTTGTGACATTCTTCGCCGTTCATCGTTACCATCGGGTACAATGCTGCGCCGTAGGTAAACCCGAGCTTACCCGCGTTTTCGATGGCTTTGTCCAGCTGTTTGTAACGGTACAAACACAAGTTCTTCGCCACCTCCGGCTGCGCCGTAGCGAGGTAGAAAGGCAAACAGTATGCTTCGGTATCCCAGTAGGTAGAACCGCCGTATTTCTCACCGGTAAACCCTTTAGGACCGATGTTCAATCTATCGTCCACACCTGTGAAGGTCTGGTTCATATGGAAGATGTTGAAACGGATGCCCTGCTGTGCTTCCGCGTCACCGTCAATTTCAATATCGGAGGTTTCCCACTTGTTGTGCCAAGCGGCTACGTGCTCATTGCGCAATGCTTCATACCCTTGGTCTGCCGCTGCTGTAGCGCTCGCCGCTGCCTTAGCGTCCAAGCTTGCCACGTCGTGGTTCATGCTGGATAAAACCGCGGCAACTTTTTCAAGTTTCAAGGTTTGACCCTGAGCGACTTCGTAGCAGGCGCACTCGCTGACGAACATGTGCTTCGCATCTGTACTCATGCCCCAATCTTGCGGCGCTCCGTCCAACGATAGGCTGTTGCGCATAGCAACTGTTACCTCAAAACCGGTCTTTTTGGTCTTGGCGTGTACATAGCTTGCGCCCGCTTCCTGACCTTGAGTTACAGGCTCCCAAAACTTCTCGTCGTAGTTGCTGTCCTCGTTTTCCACATCAAAATCTAGGTACGAGCACAATTCAATCTTGCCTGAGAAATTCTTTGGAGTAACGCTGTAGGAAATGGTTCCAATCTCGTCTTGAACGATGCTTACGAAACGCTCGGCTTCAACAGCTACGATTTTGCCTGAAGGAAGGGTTGCTTCGAAAGAGCGCTTGAGCAATCCGCTTTGCATGTCGAGCTCGCGGTAGAATGATGCTACTTCAGTAGCGGTATTAAGGTCCAATTCCTCTCCGTCGACCTTCACCTGAATGCCGATCCAATTACAAGAGTTCAATACCTTGGCGAAGTACTCCGGGTATCCGTTTTTCCACCAACCTACTCTTGTCTTATCCGGGTAATACACCCCAGCGATGTAAGAGCCTTGAAGACTTCCACCGGTATAGGTCTCTTCGAAATTCGCGCGTTGCCCCATGCGACCATTGCCGATGGAGAACAAACTTTCGCTCTTAGGGTGGTTGTTGGCATCCCAGCGACGCTCGATGATTTTCCAAGGATGAACCTCGGTGTATTTATTGAACATTTGACCTAGCGGTTACACGTTAAAACGTGCTACTAGCTCTTCAGGAGTTGTTTCGCCTAATGCGTTGAAGTGTATATCTGCCCCTTTAAGAGCTTCTGGCGTACCTATTCCTACGCATTTCATTCCACCTGTTTTGGCTGCTTGTATCCCGGCAATGGAATCTTCGAAGACCACACACTGCTCTGGACTAAGGCCAATAGCTGTAGCACCTTTCAAAAATACCTCAGGGTGTGGTTTGCCGTTTACCACATTATTCCCATCAATTATCGCATCAAAAAGGGGCGTTAGGCCCATTTTATCCAATATCATAGGGGCATTTTTGGAAGCTGAACCTAGCGCTATCTTAATGCCATGGGCATGAGCCTGCTGCAGGAAAGCCACGGCACCGGGCAATCCATCCGCTGCAGAGAGCTCTTGCACTAATTCCAAGTACCACTCGTTTTTCTCCACCATTAAGGCTTCAAATTCATCAGCGGTTACGGAGGCCCCTGTCCATTCGATAATCTTCATTAAAGAGTCTACGCGACTTACGCCTTTGAGCTCTTCGTTTTGAGCTTCAGTGAAATCGCCACCGAGTTTCTGCGCACAACGACGCCATGCCTGAAAATGAAAAACGGCGGTATCTACAATAACGCCGTCTAGATCAAAAAGGAATCCTTTTATCATGATTGTGCTTGATAGACCTCAAGAACCTTGAGGTATTCCACGTGGTACTTGATCAAACCGTCTACAGGTTTGCGCATAATCTGACCCATGTTCATGCCGCGCTCCGCCAAGACATCTTCCAAGAGTTCATGGAAAATCGCACCTACTGAACCGACAAAGTGGATCGGCACCTCACGACAGTTTTCAAAGCAGGCAATGTGGATGTCAGCGAATTTGGCAAAACCTTCACGGACAATCATTTTCACATATGGATTCTCCATGTGTTTACCAGCGAAGCGGCTGAAAGATGCGAGGTATACATTCGCATTAGGCTTGTTGTATACGCTGGTAATGATTTCGTCCTTATCGAGCTGGTAGGTCAAATAGAAATCTTCTGCCATTTCAGCGGGAAGGCGCTTGTACAAGAAATCAGAAACTAAACGCTTCCCGATAAAGCTTGCGCTTCCTTCATCCCCCAATACGTACGCCAGGGCAGGTACCTCTTCGCTTACAGATTCCCCATCAAAGTAACAGCTGTTTGAGCCAGTTCCGAGGATACAAGTAATGGCGGGTACACCCGTGTATGTGGAGTAGGCACTGGCTACCAAATCATGGTCTACGTTAATCTTGGCTTCAGGCATAATGCGCTGTAACCCGTCTTTAATGATGTCCTTTAAGCTTTCACTTGAGGCGCCGGCACCATAGAAGTAAACATAATCTACGCTGTTTTTGATACGGCGAACCACGGCATTACTACCCAATTCTTCTTCGATGAAGGGAGCAGAGTGAAAGTATGGATTGAATCCCATGGTAGAGAAGCGTACATGCTCCGTACCGTCGGGGTTTAATGCCACCCAATCACATTTGGTAGAACCGCTTTCAGCAATTAGTATCATAGCGTAAATAGGTAAAGCCGCACCCTGCGGGCGCGGCCTTCAACTAATATAATCTTAAGCGAGACGCTCAACCAAATTGGCCAAACGTGCAGAATATCCAGCTTCATTATCGTACCAGCTCAATACTTTTACCATGTTGCCCATAGATGAAGTCATACCTGCATCGAAGATGCTGCTGTGCTTGTTACCGATAATATCAGCGCTAACGATAGGATCTTCTGTGTACTCCAAAATTCCTTTCAATGGACCTTCAGCCGCTGCTTTCATTGCTGCGTTGATTTCCTCTGCAGTAGCTGGCTTGGCCAATTCTACTGTCAAATCTGTTGCAGATCCAGTGATGGTAGGAACGCGCATTGCGTAACCGTCCAATTTTCCTTTCAACTGAGGTAAAACCAATGAAACCGCTTTCGCAGCACCTGTAGTCGTTGGGATCATGCTCACAGCAGCCGCACGTGCACGACGCTTATCAGAGTGAGGTGCGTCTTGGATGCGCTGGTCAGAAGTATACGCGTGGATGGTAGTCATGTATCCGCGAACGATACCGAAGTTCTCGTCCAAAACTTTTGCCATAGGAGACAAACAGTTGGTTGTACATGAAGCATTGCTCAACATCACGTCGTCTTCAGTGATATCTGCATCGTTCACACCCAATACTACAGTTTTAATATCGCCTTTCGCAGGAGCAGAAAGAACTACTTTTTTCGCACCGGCAGTAATGTGTTTGCCCATGCCTTCCGCGTTGGTGAAGAATCCAGTTGATTCAACAACAACTTCTACACCGATCTCACCCCAAGGAAGGGTTTCCGGATCCCGTTGAGCGTAGATGGTGATTTCTTTACCGTTAACGATCAAGCTGTTTTCAGTGTGCTCTACAGTGCCATTGAAGCGACCGTGTGCACTGTCGTACTTCAATAGGTGCGCAAGCATATCTACTGCAGTAAGGTCGTTGATGGCAACGATCTCTACTTTGTCGCTTTCGATGAGGTTGCGGAACGTCAAGCGTCCGATACGGCCAAAGCCGTTAATGGCAATTTTTGTGCTCATAATTGTTGTTGTGTTATGTGGCTAGAATTTTAGCAATAGTTAGCATTTCTTCGTCCAATTCTGTGGTCTTAGAAATGGCGTCTTCAAGTGAGGTGAACACGACTTTTTGATTGATCATACCCGCCATGACCTTTTGCTTGCCTTCCAACAAGCCGTTCACGGCATAATGACCCAATACCGAGGCCAATACACGGTCATTCGTCGACGGTGATCCCCCGCGCTGTGTATGTCCTAGAGTGGTCACTTTCACATCCATTTCAGGGAATTCGTTGCGAATGGCAGTGGCGATTTCGAATATATCTCCAAGGTGGTTGCCTTCGGCGACCATGATGATGTTTGAGGTTTTCTTCGAGGCTTGTGCCGACTTTAGGTCCGCAAAAAGTTCTTCATAGGTGGCCTTCTTCTCCGGCAAAATGATGCTCAAAGCACCTGTAGCCAAACCAGTAGAAGCGGCAATGTATCCTGTATCGCGACCCATTACTTCCACGAGGAAGAGTCGGTTGTGGGAAGAAGCCGTATCACGGATTTTATCTACGCTTTCAATGACGGTATTAGTAGCGGTGTCGTAACCGATGGTGAAGTCAGTGCCAAAAAGGTCATTATCAATGGTCCCTGGGACCCCAATAACTTTAATGCCATGCTCATCGGCTAATTTCAGCGCTCCTGTAAAAGACCCATCCCCTCCGATGACTACGAGCGCATCTATGTCGCGGTCTTTCAAATTTTGGGCTGCTTTGGCACGGCCTTCTGGTGTTCTGAATTCTTGGGAACGAGCACTTTTTAGAAAAGTACCTCCTTGTGCGAGGATGTGCTTAACGCTTGCGGTGTTAAGTTCGACAAGGTCATTTTCGATCATCCCCTCGTACCCTCGGTACACGCCATAGACGCGTCTGCCGTGGTACAATGCAGTTCTGGTTACCGCGCGAATAGCGGCATTCATCCCTGGAGCATCTCCCCCAGAAGTAAGTACTGCGATGTTTTTAATCTCTTGAGACATTCTGCAAATGTAATAACTAAGTGTAAAAGTTACACTTATTAATTAATTAGCTTTATATTTAAAGGCCCCAGATATTACCTGAATACAGATTTGAACCGCCTATGTCTCAACAAATTGAGTTTGCCCCTAACATAAGTGTCGACTGTGTCATCTTCGGATTTGATGGAGAAAACCTCAATGTTTTGCTCATCGAAGAGAAGGATATCGGTCAAGGATTATTGCGTAAGCGTTTGCCCGGAGATTTGATTTTTCAGGGCGAAGGACTGGATTCAGCCGCGGACCGCGTGCTATGGGAATTGGCCAGTTTAAAAAACGTGACGATGAAGCAATTTCATACGTTCGGCGAACCCGATCGTGTGAATGATCCAAAGGATAAAAAGTGGTTGGAATTATACCGTAAGAATCCTGAAGAGCGAGTCATTACCGTGGCGTATTATGCGTTGGTGAAGATGGCGGATTTCAGTCCTAACCCAGCGTCCTTTGCCGGTGAGGCGTTGTGGCAAGATATTCAAGAGGTGCCGGAATTGGCTTTCGATCACAATGAGATTGTGGAAGTGGCGCTCTGGAAATTGCAGCGCCATTTTGAGCTGAACAAGAGTGGGTATGAATTATTGCCGCCGAAGTTTACGCTCAATCAGCTGCAGCAGTTGCACGAGGCGATCACTCAAGAAGAATTGGACAAGAGAAACTTCCGTAAAAAAGTCGTTCGCGAAAAGCTCGTTGAGGCGACCGATGAAAAGCAAGAAGGCGTCCTTCACAAACCGGCCCGTTTGTACAGAATTAAGAAATCTAAACAGGATTAAGAGCTATTTCTAGTCTTTTGGGTTAAAAAGTGGGCGGATTTCGTTAACAGGCCTTCGAACGCATCTTCGGTGGAATAAGGTTAAAGTGTACTTTTGACTTTATAACCTTTTACACAAGCCATCAAATGAAGATTGTTTCAAGATTTTTGACGATCTGCCTAGCGGTTTTGAGCGGTTCTGTCGCCCTGGCACAGCAGGTAAGTGGTACTGTCTATGACGAGTACAACGAGCCATTGCCATCGGTTGCTATTACTGTTGAAAACGGCGGAGGCACGATGACTGACTTTAACGGTCAGTACAACCTCTCTTTGGGAAACGGCACGTATAACATCACCTATTCATTTGTAGGGTACGAGTCGGCGACCAAATCAGTAAACGTGAACGGCAACAAAGTGGTCAATGTGACCCTTAAACCTTCCAATACCCAGCTCGATGAAGTGGTTGTGGTAGGATACGGTGTTGCACGTAAAAGAGATTTGACCGGCTCGGTAGTCTCTTTGAAGACGAAAGAATTAACGGATATTCCAACGCCCTCTTTTGAGAATGCCATTCAAGGTAAGGCCGCGGGTGTACAGGTCATCACGGGTTCGGGTATTGCCGGTTCCGGTTCGATGGTTCGTGTGCGCGGTGTTGCTTCGATTTCGGCAGGTGGTGATCCACTATATGTGGTAGACGGTATTCCCATTACCCAAGATTACTTCTTGAATGGTAACCGCGGTGGTTTCAATACCAACCCATTGGCAACGATCAACCCGAACGATATCGAATCTGTGGAAATCCTCAAGGATGCTGCAGCTACGGGGATCTACGGATCACGTGGTTCGAACGGGGTAGTGTTGATTACGACGAAGAGAGGTAAGAGCAACAAATTGACCTACAACTTCTCTTCTCGTATTGGCGCAAGTGGCCCTACGGCATTGCCGAATATGATGAACAAGGACGAGTACCTTCAGATGTATGAAGAGGCTTGGGTAAACGACGGCAATGTCGGCGTACCACAACTTCCGGGTAACCGAGTAAGCTGGGCAGATGCTCAGGCTTTTGAGGGAACGGATTGGGTGCAAGAGACCATTCGTACGGGCATCAAGCAGGGCTATGACTTCTCGGCTTCGAAAGGATTCAACGGCGGTAACTTTTACGCTGGCTTGAGTTATTCCGATAACCACAGCTACCTACAAGGCAACTCATATGAGCGTCTCTCAGGTCGTTTTAATGTTGATTACAACCTCGCAAGCAATCTAAAGCTCGGGGTAAGCACGTCAATATCACGTGGGGTAAACAACCGTATTGACGCAGCATGGTCAGGAGGTTTTGGTGAGGCAATGTCTCGCGCCCTTCCAATCTACCCTATTTATTACGCTGAGGATGAATACGACGACAACGGGAATCTTGTTGCGAACGCTGGAGATTACTGGTTGAAAGGTGGCGTTAGTTTGAACCCCGTTGCACAACGCGACCTGAAGGATTGGACGGCTATTGAAGACCGTACCATTAACAACATTACACTAGACTACAAGGCAAGCGATGCTTGGACGTTCCGCGGTCAAGGGGCCTTTGATTACATGCATTTCGAAGATCATATCTGGGAGAAGCCAGGTTACGACCCTACGTACAAGGATTCAGAAGGCAACCTTTTGGGCCGTGCGAACATGTATCCATACAGTGTATGGAATACTTCTGGAAACGCTACAGCAAACTACATCAAGGACCTCGGCGAAGACCACCACTTCAACTGGTTGATCGGCTCGGAGTACCAGTACAACCGTATCATTCGTTGGGATGGCTATTACGACAGTGAAGCTACGGGCCAAATTCGTGAGACGGGCCAGTGGGTGAATGACCCGCGCAGCTACATGGAGGAATATGCTTTTGCCTCTGCTTTCACTCGTTTGAACTACAACTACCAAGGCAAGTACTACGCAGAAGCGTTGATCCGTCGTGACGGTTCTTCAAAGTTTGGACCGAACAACAAGTACGGTAACTTCCCGGCAGCTTCTGTGGGTTGGATTATTTCCGAAGAAGATTTCATGGCGAATTTGCCACACGTAAACTACTTGAAGTTGAAGACCTCGGTGGGTAAGAATGGTAACTCTGCTATTCCATCGTACCAGTGGTTCGGATACTACAACGTGGCGAACAACGGATACGCAGGACAAACCTACCGTTACCCGGTCATTCGTGAAAACGCTAACCTTCGTTGGGAGACTTCTACTACCTATGATGTAGGGTTGGAATACGGGTTCTTCCAAGACCGTATCACAGGGGAATTGGCTTGGTACCGCAAGGAAACGAACGACATGTTGTTGAACGTAACGCTTCAGGGTTCTACCGGATTTGGTTCTTGGTGGGATAACGTAGGTAGCGTATACAACACGGGTGTGGAGTTCGCGATTAAGTCTAGAAATATCGTGACAGATAACTTCACTTGGACCACGGACTTCAACGTGGCGCGCAACTACAATGAGATCACGTCGATCGGTAGCTACTCGCCAGATGCGGTGAGTGGGGGAACGAACGACACGCGTGTCGTAGTGGGGATGCCCATTGGTACGAATTACCTAGTGCGCTTCAGCCACGTCGACCCTACCAATGGTTTGCCGGTATACCTGACGAAGGATGGTGAAGAAACCTACACTTGGGATCTCCAAGACCGTGTGGCAGTAGGAAATGTAATGCCAGATGCGATCGGTGGTTTGACCAACACCTTTAATTACAAAAATCTTGAGTTCAGCTTTTTGTGGGTATTCACCATCGGTGGAGATATCTACGACAGCTCTTCGAAGCGTCAGATGGGTGTAGTGACGGATTGGAACATGCGTACAGATTTGTTCGACCGCTGGCAGCAGCCTGGCGACCAAGCTACCTACCCACGTTTGAGCCGCGATTACCGTACTTACGGTGCGAATACGGAATGGATCAACACCAACCTTTGGTTGCACGACGGAACATACGCTCGTTTGCGCAACGTGAAGTTGACCTATAGAGTACCACAAGAGAAGCTGAAGTCTGTGAAGGGCATGAGCATAAACGTGACCGGTACGAACTTGATTACCTTGACAGAGTTCATCGGATTGGATCCTGAAATCGCTCGTGATTTCGAGAACGCCACTGACCGTAACATGTCTCCGAACATTACCTACTTGACTCCTCCTCAGGAGAAGACGTTCAACGTAGGCGTTAATATTAACTTTTAATCTCCCGCATCATGAAAAAGATAGCAGCATTTTTAGCCATAGCAGCACTTGCGATCGGGACTTCTTCTTGTGAGAAGATCTTGGATTTCCAAGCAAATACAGATAGCCAAATCCCGGCAGATTCAGCTATTCTCACGATCAGCGACGCGCAAGAGCTGTTGGTCAGTGTATACGATGTCGCCGCGAATACCTACGGTGGATGGATGCAAAACATCCCAGAGGTTATGGCGGATAACGTAGCAGATCCGCTGGGATTGAACGGAGAGTACGCACAGATTTGGCGTTGGACTTCGTCGTTCTTTAACGGATCATTTGGCGGTCAATACCGCGATGCCTACATCGCGATTTACCGCGCCAATACCTTGTTGGAAGAGGTAGCGGATCTCGAAGGCGCAACACCGGATGCGGTACAACGCATTTCGGCAGAGGCCAAATTCATCCGTGCCATTTCACACTTCCACGTGGTGCGTATTTGGGCGATGCCTTATGGATATACTTCAGATAATAGCCACTTGGGTATTCCTCTGAAGATTAGTGCAGACCAAACGCCTCAGATGCGTGCGACAGTGGCGGATGTTTATGCTTCCATCGTTCAAGACCTCTTGGATGCGGAAGCGGACCTCCCTGCAGAAAACGGCATCTTCGCCAATCAGATGGCCGCGAAGGCGATGTTGGCTAAGGTGTACCTAGAAATGGGTGAATTTGCCGATGCCAAGGCCAAAGCTGGCGAGGTGATCAATTCTGGCAACTACATGCTAGAACAAGATTTGACCAAGCGTTTCAGCGACCACCAAAACGATAATTTGCCGGCAGAGTTCATCTTCACTTTGGTGAGCACGAACGAAAGCACGGCGACGGACACGATTATAGATGAGCGTGGTACGGGCTATGTATGGCACTACCGTTCGGACGATCCAAACGCCAACCCGGCATTGAAATCAAGCCAGGACATGTACGTGGCAGCGACCAGCGATACTAGCGATCTCCGCGGTCAGTTGTGGTACGAGGCGCGCAATGTGGGTTCTCCAGATGAGTTCTACGTGGTGAGCAAGTTCAACTCGAGCTTCCTCGACGCGCCACTACTGCACTTGACTGAGATGTATCTGATCTACGCAGAGTGTAATGTTCGTTTGAACGGTGACTCTGACGACAGCGGTTTGGCCTTGATCAACGCCTTGCGTCAACGCGCCGGAGTAACAGATTTGAGCAGCCTTACGTTGAACGATGTGATGCGCGAGCGTCGCTTGGAGATGGCTTTTGAGGGGGACCGATTATTCCAGCTCAAGCGCCAAGGTGTTCAAGGAGAAATTCAAAAAATCCGTGGGGTGGATTGGGATTGTCCAGGAATGATCCTCCAATTCCCGAACTTTGAGGGAACGGCCCAAGGGTTTGTGTATAACGAAGAAGGAGGCTGCAACTAAGCAGTAATGCCATATGAAAACAAGAATTCTAACCTTTTTAACAGCGTCGCTACTTGCCTTTATGGCTTGTAAGCCTGAGGTGGGGCCAATTGGACCCGCATACGAAGCCGGCGCAGGAATCATAGGAACCTGGGAACTATCAGGAGCCGACCAAACAGATTTGAGCTTACCCGTTCCGGAAACCCGCGACATCTCGGATTTCTATACGAACAGCTCGGACAAATGGGTCGTTCAGTTCAATGAAGATAGCACCTACTCCGTGAACTCGGCAGGGCCAGGCTTTAATGTATTTGGCACCTCAGGTACATGGCGCTATAACTCGCCACAGTACCCGTCAGAACTACATTTGACAATGGATACGGTGACCACCGTTCTCCCACTAGGCAATATGCCACGTAAGATCGATCCAAACGTTGTATTCGTGTACGATCGCGTTCGTTGTGATAAGCCTAGCGTTTCGTACAAATTGACATTCACTCGTAAATAAGCCCACAATGAAAAAGAGTATCACCCTATTTGCATTGACCTTGGGCGTCGTAGCGAACGCTCAGATCTCCACTGTGCCAGATGAAAACATCGATCCAGCGGATTCTTTGGAAATCATTTTCGATCCGGCAGGTTTGGACCTATCGGACGAGCCACAAGATTTGTTGAAGCAGGCTATTGATGCCGGCGAAGATGTGTACTTGTGGACTTGGAAACCGGCTGCTCACCCAGACGGTCACCCGCTTGTGAACGGAACGGGTTCTGCCCCTTGGAAAAACTCCAACGAAGCATTGAAATTCACGCCGAACGCCAACGGTACCTTCTCCTTCAAGATGGTCCCAACCCTTTGGTACGAAGTAGATGCTGCGACCGTATACAGCGAGGACATCCACTTCTTGGTGAAGGCTAAAGACGGCGGCGGTTACGGCGACCCTGATGTGAAAACACCGGATCAAGTGATCAACATCGATCCACCGGCCACCGAGCGCAATCCATTCTACCACTTCCCGAACAAGGTGATGGCAGATGATATTGTGACCTTGCGTTACGAGAATTGGAGAGAGGACAAAGCCAGCATGCAAAACCTCGCAGAGGACGATTGTTATGTCTATGCCAAGGTGATTTTCACCGACGGTACCTTCAGCCAGATTGAGAATACCTTCAACGTGGGCACCAACCCAAAATTGAAGATGAACTACATCGGCGACGGCAACTTTGAGATGCTGATCGTTCCTTCTGAATTCTTTACAGTACCCGCTAACAAGACTATAGATTACCTTGAATTCATTGCCATGAAGAAGGTGTTTGCCACCGGCGCGGATCGCGTGACCGAGGCGGTAAACGTCCTTATCGAATGCCAATAATTCTGGGATCGTCGTAACTTATGAACCCGGCCTTGTGCCGGGTTTTTTGAACACACTCGAAAACTAAAAGACATGCAACAAAAACCTAGACTCAGTTTTTGGCAAATCTGGAACATGAGCTTTGGCTTCTTGGGTATCCAATTCGGTTATGCCCTCCAAAGCGGTTTCATGACCCGCGTATTTGAAACCTTAGGTGCTGATGAGCACAGCCTACCTCTACTGTGGTTGGCCGCGCCTTTGACAGGACTTATCGTACAGCCTATTATTGGCCAGATGAGCGACAATACTTGGCACCCGCGTTGGGGCCGTCGCCGCCCGTTCTTTTTGATCGGTGCCATCCTAGCGTCCATTACCCTATTCTTTATTCCTCATAGCGGAGTACTTTGGATGGCTGCAGGTGGGTTATGGATACTCGATGCGTCGATGAACATTTCTATGGAGCCGTTCCGCGCCTTGGTAGCGGACAAACTCCCGGACAGTCAGCGCTCTTTTGGTTTCGTGGTACAAACCCTCATCATTGGTATCAGTACTTGGGTCGCGTCTAACCTTCCCCTGTTCGTTTCGAAACTTGGGGTGAGCAATGAAGCAGATCCAGGCGTAGTGCCGATGTCGGTACAAGTGGCCTTCGCCGTCGGTGCTATGGTGTTCATTTTGTCCATTTTGTACACGGTCTTCACGACAGACGAGTATCCGCCGGAAGATCTTGAAGCGTTCCGCGCAGAACGCGAGGAGAACGCGGGAATGGCAAATACATTGAAAGAAGTGGTAAAGAACATCTCTGAAATGCCGCTGACCATGCGCAAATTAGGGGTGGTCCAATTCTTTTCTTGGTTCGCCTTCTTCACCATGTGGTCGATGGCCAACCCTGGCCTCACGGACCACGTCTTTGATGCTCCTAAACCCGAGGCCATCGAATATGCCACGAGCACGCCGGAGGCCATTGAAGCCTACAAGGTGGCCGACAAGGCCTTCAACGATGCCTCCAACCAAGTGGGCTCGTACATGGGCTACTACGGGTTGAGCTCTATGGCCTTTGCCTTGCTGCTCACTTTGTGGACCTCACGTCGTCGCATCAACCGCAAGTATGTACACATGGCCTCGCTTTTCGCCGGTGCCTATGGATTCTTCAATATGTATTTCGCCAACGAACCGTCCGACCTCGGCCTGAGTTTCGTGCTCATTGGCTTCAGCTGGGGATCCATCCTCTCTATGCCGTACGCCATGTTGAGCTCGGCCATCGATCCGAATCGCATGGGCGTGTACATGGGAATCTTCAATATGTTTATTGTACTTCCACAAATCGTGGCGGCCTTTGCCATCACACCGTTGTACAAGAACATCTTCGGTGATGCTCCTATTAACGCAATGCTTTTGGCGGGTTCCGCACTCGTGCTGGCCGCTCTCGCCAACCTGCTTATCACCAACAGAAAGGTCATGACCTACGTGCCGGAAGGCGAAGCATAACCCAAAAAAAGGCGCCCGCAGGGCGCCTTTTTTATGCTTAAGAAGTTCGTTTTTTCCGGAATTCCCGCGGCGAACACCCTTTGATTTTCAGGAAGGCTCGGTTGAAGGAAGAGCTGGAGTTGAACCCGCTCTCTGCGGCCACTTCCGTCATGGCTTTGTTGGTGTTGATCAACAAGTTTGAGGCGACGGTGGTGCGCAATTGCATGAGGTAGTCCACAAAGGTCAGGCCCGAGGTCTGACGGAACCAGCGGCTGAAGCTCTGCTCGGTCATGCTGGCCACATCGGCGATCTCACTGAGGGTGATGGTGCCTTGGTAGTGGTCCTGAATGTATTTCGAAACGCGCTCCATGCGTTGGCTGATCTTCTGGCTCATCACATTGGAATAGGCGCTATTGGTCGAGACGGTATTGAATTCCGGTCGCTCGGCAATCATGGCCATGAGGTTGAAGAAGGCACCGATGCTTCGGAGCGGGTCATTGCCGACGATGGTTTCGAAGGCGTGGTGTTCTTTGTCGTTGAGAATGCCTAGATCAATGCCAAAGCTCATGGCGTTGAAGAGGCGTCGCAGGGCGGAACTTTCTTTGAAGGAATTGAGCCACTCTTGAGTGAATTGGAGCCCCCAACATTCCTTTTCCATGACAACATCCTCTTCATCCGTGCTGACGAAGTTGTGGGGAAGGTATGGGCCAAGTAGGAAGGCCATTCCAGGGCGGAACTCTACGGTTTTGTTGCCGATGAAGGCGATGCCTTCGCCTTTGACGATGTAGGTGATTTCGATCTCAGGATGGTAGTGCCAATAGTCATCGAAAATGCTCTGCTTGAGGACATAGCTGTTGTAGCTGCGGTCCTTTTCGGCAATGCGGATATTTTCAATGGTGGCTTTCACGCTACAATAGTTCTATTATTTGGGCTTCCCAGGGCTCATATTGGTTCTCCTCCTGCCCAAATGAGTTGGTGAAGGTTCGCCGCTCGTCTGAAGCGTTGATGACTAATCGCCAGGTTCCTTGTTCCGAGCTGATCCAGAGCACGTACCAACCGTCTTTGGGGACGGCTTGCCTGATGCTGGTTCTGCCACGGAGTTTTCGGGAAGCGCCCAATTCTTGACACAAATCTAATAAATCTCCACCTATTTTATCAAAATCAGGGAACTCTCCCTCGAATCCAGGCATGTCCTCTCGAATGGCGCCATGGTCCTCGTGCCCACTAAGGCCTAGTTCCGTTCCGTAGTACAAGACCGGTATTCCTCGCATGGCGTACAGCAGGGTCAGTGCGCTTTTGAGTTTGGTGGTGTCTTGGCCAAATTGGCCCAAAAACCTCCCATCGTCATGGTTGTCCAAAAAGATGATCAGGTCCTCAGGATGCTCATACAAATAGTCGCTCACCAATCGGTAATACAACTCTCCCGCACCTGTATTCCAACCAAATTGCTCGTGCTCCACCGCGCTGTACATCTTGTGAATGGCGCGCCATAGAGTAAAGTCCGTCACCGCATCATTCTGAGAAAAATGCCCCTCGTACATCTTATTAGGAGCGAAATAGGCCTGCGACGCTTCGCTGTAGGACCAAGTCTCTCCAAAGATGAAAATGTTGGGGTAGAGGCGCTTGAGTAATTGGTTCATTTTTCGCAAAAACAGCGGATCCGAAAACGCGTAGGTATCGCAGCGCAAAGCGTCCACCTCAAACATCTCGATATACCACAAGGTCGAATAGCGCAAATACGATGCGGTCAGTGGATGGCGCTGATCCAAGTCCGGCATCGCATCCGCAAACCACCCGTGTTCAAAGGCCTGCTTGTCCTGCCCCAACGCATGCGGATCAACTAGGGCTGAAAATCTAAAATTTGAATACGGAATGCTGCCGTCCGGATTGAAATGCACCATCGAGGAATCCGGCAAATTGCGGTGCAAATAATGCTCGACGCCCCAATGATTGTACACGATGTCCATGACGTGTTTCATCTCCCTTTGATGAAGTTCGGTGGCCAATTCCTTTAACGCCTCATTCCCTCCATACCTCGGGTCAACACGATAATGATCCGTAATGGCATACCCGTGGTAACTGTCGCGTTCCATGTCGTTTTCCAATACGGGATTGATCCAAAGTGCCGTAGCGCCCAATCGTTCAATATAATCGAGCCCCATTTGAATGCCCTGCAAATCACCGCCGTGACGGGCATAGGGCTGGGAACGGTCCACACCACGCTCGCGCATTCCAGCAACATCATCATTTGAAGGGTCGCCGTTGTGGAATCTGTCCGGAGTAATCAAGTAGACCAAATCCTGATCACTCAAGCCTTGCGGCTCGTGGCCACTACGCTCAAGGAGCGGGAAGAAAAAGTCCTTGGGCCCGATAGAAATGTTGAAACCGCCCTCCTTAAAACCCGATCGGATCCACAGCTTGACTAGTGAATAGCCGTCGCCGTAATGTGTGGTATTCAGCACTTTTCCCACCGGTTTTTCAACCTGAGCCGCCCACTTAAATAGCCCCTCGCCCTGCAGCAAAATCTCCAACGTATCCAAGGGGTGATCAACCCACCAGTTCGGGGGGTCCATGCGCCGGACTTCTTGCCCTTTAATGGTTGAAAAGGGCATGACGCTGAATAGCGTTAAAAGGGTGAAAATTGCGTATTTCTTCATTTTATGCGGAATAATGCAATAATATGGTTAAAAACCGATAGAATCAGGCCGTTACGCTCAAGACCTATGGCTTAAATTTGAAAGGTACAGCGTACACTAATTACTAACCAAAGTCATTTTTCATGAAAAAACTTTACGCAATTGCAGCTGCTTTATGCTTCGGTGTAGCAGTATTTGCACAGAACCACAGCGTTACGTTTCAGGTAGACCTAGGGTCAACTGCAGCGAACTCTAACGGTGTGCACGTAGCCGGTTCTTTCCAGAGCTGGTCGCCAAGCACAACGTCTATGTCACAGGTGGGTTCTACTTCCGTTTACTCGGTAACCGTATCGGTTCCTGCTGGTCAACTTGAGTACAAGTTTGTCAACGGTAACCAATGGGGCGATGACGAAAGTGTTCCTTCTTCAGTTAATGTAGGTACTAACGGTAACGGTAACCGTTGGGCAGTGATCTCTCAAGACACTACACTTCCTGCGGTAATGTTCGGCGGCGCTGCTCCAGCAGGCCAGAAAGCGATCCAATTCAAAGTAGATTACTCGCTACAAACCTTGAGCGCTGATTCAGCTCACGTTGCAGGTAACTTCCAAGGTTGGGATCCAGCGAAATCACAAATGGTGAACTTCGATGGCGTACACCGTTACATCGCTTATGTAAACAAAACAGATTCTGTTTACTTCAAGTTTTTGAATGGTAATGGATGGAGTGCAGTAGAGTCTGTACCATCTGCTTGTCAAGCTTCAAACGCGGGTATCAGCCAAGGTGATAACCGTTACTACACAGATACAGTTAGCGGTATCTACGAGGTTTGTTACAACATGTGTGGACCATGTATGGTTCTTCCAACATATGATATCACTGTAAATGTTGATGTTAGTTCAATTGCTGCTTGTGGTACTGTTGATTCAGTAACGTTGGCTGGTCCAATCAACGGTTGGGGTGGTGAGACTATGTCTGATCCTGATGGTGATGGCATCTGGTCGATCACATACTTCGATGTTGATTCAGGCGATTTCACTTTCAAAGCTCGTTACCACGAAAACGGAAATACCAACTGGGAAGGTGGTGGTAACAAGGTTATCATGGTAAGTTCAGATTCAACCGTTGCAACTCGTTGTTTCGGTAACGACACTTACGGACCTTGTCCTTCAGTGCCCGCAACAGCTGATGTAACGTTTATCGTTGACTTCACTCAAGCGTCGTTCACTCCAGCAGATACTATCTACCTAATGGGGAACTTCACTCAGTGGGATGCAAATGCGATTGCAATGACTCCGCACACTACAGCTGGTCAATACATCGCGACGGTACCTAGCTTCTGTCCAGGTACTATGGAGTACCGTTTCTCGAACGGCGATCCAACCGATGTAAGTAACCACGAGCCTGTAGATTCTGCATGTGGTGTTGATAATGGTGTAGGTTCATACAACCGTTTCTTCGCTCGTACAGGTTCTGCGGATACTTTGCGTCACACTTACGGTACTTGTTCATTCGTAGGTGTTGAAGAAGGCGCGCTAGATTTCGTTTCTGTTCGTCCTAACCCGATGACTGAAGCTGCGACTATCGCTCTAGGTACTTCTGACCTATTCACTGTACGTGTAATGGACATCACTGGTCGTGTAGTAGCTGGATTTGACAACGCACAAGGCGATGTAGAACTCGTTCGCAATAACATGGTGAGCGGGTTGTACTTCGTGAATGTTGCCAACAGCAAAGGCGATGTGAAAACCATGAAGGTAGTTGTAGAGTAATCTGCACATTCTCCATAAATCAAAGCCCCCGGCGCGGAAGCGCCGGGGGCTTTTTAGTGGCTAATATTTTGGCGCTACGCGCGGTTGACTAAGCCGTGCTCGACGGCAAATCTGACCAAACCAGCCGTGTTCACCATGCCCAATTTATTGAGGATGTTTTGGCGGTGGTTATCAATGGTTCGTTTCGAAAGGAAGAGCTCCTTGGCGATTTGATCATTGGTTAATTGGTCACAGATCATTCCAACAATTTCTTTTTCGCGCTTGCTGAGCTTGGCCACACCGGGGTGTTCTTTACCAATGTTGATCAGGTTCTTACCCAAGATGCATTTTTCGATTAACGCGTTGGCTAAATGCTCGGTGAAGAACAAGCCTCCCTTGGCAATAGTGGTGATGGCATGAACCAATGATTTGGCATCAATAGTCTTCAGCACATAACCTCGCGCTCCAGCTTTGAGCATTTCCTGAGCATTTTCAGCACTGTTCGCACTGGACAGTGTAAGTACACTCAGTTGCGGGTAATCTGAGAGAATTTGACGGCATAAGGTAGCCCCGTCGATATCGCTGAGCTCGTAATCAATGATGATCAGATCGTAATCATCGGCGCGAAGCATATACTTAGCCTCGGCACTGGTGTTGCCCTCGGTAATGCTGAAGTTAATGTCCGTAAAATCCCCTTTCTCCAACATGGTTTTGATGCCATTTCGGACAATGGGTTGATCGTCGATGATGAGAATCCGGATGTAGGATGGATCCATGGTGTTGTGTGTAAGCGTGAGCGAAAGATACTAATTTCTAGTATTTTAAAGCTACAGGGCCCGATTTTCTCAAAACCTCCCATTCTTGACTTATTTCGCGGTTATACCTTATTAACAGGGGTTGTTAATTAAATTATTACCTATATTTGCAGAAACTTTTTGGACTGCAAAAGGGGGGCTTCGGGCCCCTCTTTTATTGAATACCACTCATGGATCAGCACAAAATTAAAGAAATCGCACTAGCGGCCACTGAAGCAAACGACGCCTTTTTGGTGGAGGTTGAGCTCAAGCCGAATAATGTGATTGTGGTGTATGCCGATGCCGACACAGGATTGTCGATCGATCAGATCAAAATGATCAATCGCAAGATTGAAGCGGAATTGGACCGAGATGTGGAAGATTTCAATCTAACCGTGAGTAGCCCTGATTTGAACAAGCCGCTCAAGATTTGGCGCCAGTACAAAAAGAATGTGGGACGCACATTGAAGGTGAAATTCCAGGACCGTCAAGCCGAAGGAGATTTGGTGGAGGTAACCGAGGAGGATATCACGTTGAGCATTCCAGGAAAAAAGAAAAAAGATCCTGCCACAGCGTTGACGATCGCGTTTGCGGACATCACTGAAGCCAAGGTGGGGATCAAGTTTAAATAGACCTTATTATTATTAGGATATACAATGGAAAACCAGGCGATTATTGAAAGCTTCCTCGCGTTTAAAGAGGAGAAAAATATCGACAGAGTAACGTTGATGGCCTTTATCGAAGAGGCCTTCCGTAACCAACTTCGCAAGAAGTACGAGACCGATGAGAATTTTGACGTCATTGTAAACCCGGATAAAGGGGATTTAGAGATTTGGCGTAACCGTACCGTTGTTGAAGATGGTGAGGTAGAAGACGAGAACATGGAAATTGAGCTCAGCGCTGCCTTGAAAATCGAGCCGGATTACGAAGTGGGCGAGGAAGTTTCTGAAGAAGTAAAGTTGATCGACCTAGGCCGTCGTTTCATCTTGGCCTTCCGCCAAAACTTGGTGAGCCGCATTCAGGAGCACGATAGCTCTGAACTGTTCAAGCGCTACAAAGATTTGGAAGGTGAAATCATCACAGGCGAGGTACACCACGTACGTCACCGCGAGGTAATCGTGTATGATGACGAAGGAAATGAATTGATCCTACCTAAAGATCAGATGATCGGCGAGCGTGAGTTCTTCCGTAAAGGCGATCCTATTCGTGCGGTAGTCAAAGAAGTTGTGTTCCGCGGAACCAAGCCGGTAGTGATTATGTCGCGTACTGATGAGCGTTTCTTGGCGAAATTGTTCGAGCAGGAAATTCCTGAGGTATATGACGGTTTGATTACCATCAAAGGTGTGGTACGCATCCCAGGTGAGAAAGCGAAGGTTGCTGTAGAGTCTTACGACGACCGTATTGATCCAGTAGGTGCTTGTGTGGGTATGAAAGGATCACGTATTCACAGCATCGTTCGTGAATTGCGCAATGAGAATATTGATGTGATCAACTACACCAACAATCTACAACTCTACATCCAACGTGCCTTGAGCCCAGCGAAGGTGACTTCATTGAACATTGATGAGGATACACGTCGCGTAGAAGCCTTTTTGGCGCCTGACCAAGTGAGCTTGGCCATCGGTCGTGGAGGTACGAACATTCGTTTGGCGAGTAAACTCGTCGATATGGAAATTGACGTTTACCGCGACGACATTGAAATTGAAGACGACATCGAGCTAGATCAGTTCAGCGATGAAATCGAAGGATGGGTCTTGGATGAATTGAAGAAAATTGGATGTGATACTGCAAAGAGCGTCTTGAAGTTGAGCCGTGAGGATTTGATCTCTCGTGCCGACCTAGAGGAAGAAACTGCAGACCACGTCATCAAAGTCCTTTCACAAGAATTCGAGGGCGAAGAATAAGAATATACCTAAAGACACTCTATGAGTAGCGTCAGATTAAGTAAAGCAACAAAAGAGCTCAACATCTCCCTAGACCGAGCGGTAGAGGAATTGGCTAAACACGGTCATGAAATTCCAAACAACCGTAACCATAAAATCACGGACGAACAGTACGAGGTTTTGATGACGGCATTTGCGGATGACCTTGCTCGTAAAAAACATTCCGAGGCAGTTAGCGCCCAGGTGAAGGAAGAAAAAGATCTTCTTCGAGGCGGAACCGATGAGGCTCCAGCCCCTGCCCCAGCTCCGGTGGCAGAAGAGGCTCCAGCTCCAACGCCTGAGCCGGTGAAGGAAGAAGCGCCTGCGCCAAAGGCAGAAGAAGCGTCAAAAGAGGAGGCCAAAGGGCCAAAAGTCCTTGGGAAAATTGACCTTGAAGTTGCAAAGCCTAAGAAAAAGGAGGCACAAAAAGCTGAGCCTAAAGCCAAAGAAGAAAAGGTGCCTGTGGAGGCCCCTAAGAAATCTGGCGGTAAGGGTGCAGAGGCCCCAAAATCGGAAGCTCCTGCCCCTAAAAAGGAGGAGGCGCAGCCGGAAACGGAAATCAAGACCAAGTATGTAAAGATTGATGGCCCGAAGTTTACAGGACAAAAGATTGAGCTTCCTGTTGAGAAACCTAAGGACGAAAAGAAAAAGCGTGTCCGCATCAAAAAGCAAGGACCGGGCGGTGCTACTCAAGCACAAGCGGATCCACAAGCTCGCGGTGCACGTGGAAATCAAGGCCAAAATAAAGGCAAAGGAAAAGGACGTCGCAACCAGCCTGTAGTTGAAAAGCAGGAATTGTCAGACGAAGAAATCCAAAAGCAAATCAAAGAAACTCTTGAAAAGCTTACTTCGGGCAAGAAGAACAAGGGTGCAAAAATCCGTCGTGATAAGCGTGCAGAGCGCCGCGAAAAAGAGGAGCTCGCAGATATGCAAGCGGCGGAAGAAAGCAAAGTATTGAAGGTTACAGAATTCGTAACCGTTACTGAGCTTGCTAACATGATGGAAGTGAGCGTCAATGACGTAATCGGCGCTTTGATGGGTGTTGGGGTCATGGTGACCATGAACCAGCGCTTAGATGCCGAGATGCTTGAAATGGTAGCGGAAGAGTTTGGGTTCAGCGTAAACTTTACTGATGAAGAGGTGACCGAATCTTTCCTTGAAGAAGAGGACAACGAAGAGGATTTAAAACCTCGTTCACCTATCGTTACGGTGATGGGACACGTAGATCACGGTAAGACGTCGTTGTTGGATTACATCCGTAAGGCAAACGTCATTGCCGGTGAGGCCGGGGGGATAACCCAGCACATTGGCGCATACAGCGTGAAAGTACACACGGGTCAAACCATTACGTTCTTGGATACACCCGGTCACGAAGCCTTTACGGCCATGCGTGCTCGCGGTGCACAGGTAACGGATATCGCCATTATCGTTGTGGCTGCGGATGATGCCGTGATGCCACAAACGAAGGAGGCCATTTCTCACGCCCAAGCGGCAGGTGTGCCTATCGTATTTGCCATCAACAAGGTGGACCGTGAGGTAGCTAATCCTGATAAGATTAAAGAGCAATTGGCCCAATTAAACTTGCTCGTTGAAGATTGGGGTGGACAGATTCAGTCCATGGACATCTCTGCGAAAACAGGTTTGAACGTAGAAGAACTGCTCGACAAAGTATTGTTGGAAGCGGAAATGTTGGACTTGAAAGCTAACCCAGATAAGAATGCAAGCGGTACAGTAGTAGAGGCCTCTTTGGATAAGGGACGCGGATACATGTGTACGGCATTGATCCAATCGGGTACCCTAAAAGTGGGTGATTACGTATTGGCAGGCCAGTACAGCGGTAAGGTGAAAGCGATGCTCGACGAGCGTGGCAATCGCATAAAAGTCGCTGGTCCTTCAGCACCAGTAAACCTTCTCGGTTTGGATGGCGCGCCTACTTCTGGTGATCGTTTCATCGTGATGGACGACGAGAAAGAAGCGAAGCAAATTGCAGCCAAGCGCTTGCAGTTGCAGCGTGAACAAAGTGTACGTTCTCAGAAGAAGATGACCCTCGAAGAGATCGGTCGTCGTTTACAGGTGGGAGACTTCAAGGAGTTGAACATTATCTTGAAAGGGGACGTGGACGGTTCTGTAGAAGCGCTTTCAGATTCATTACAAAAATTGACGACAGATGAGATTCAGGTCAACATCATTCACAAAGGTGTGGGTCAAATCTCAGAGAGCGATATCCTTTTGGCGACAGCATCAGATGCCATCGTAGTAGGGTTCCAAGTTCGTCCTTCAGCACAAGCCCGTAAGTTGGCAGAGAAGGAAGAAGTGGAGATCCGCATGTACTCGATCATCTACGACGCGATCAATGAGGTAAAAGATGCCATGGAAGGCATGTTGAGCGCAGAGATCAAAGAAGAGATCAAGGGTACTGCAGAGATTCGCGAGACCTTCAAGATTTCCAAAGTGGGTACGATTGCCGGTTGTATGGTCACAGACGGTACCATCGAGCGCAACCACGACGTCAGAATCATTCGCGACGGTGTGGTAGTGTACACTGGAAAACTAGGTTCGTTGAAGCGATTTAAGGACGATGCAAAAGAAGTTCGTCAAGGCTTCGAATGTGGTTTGAACATCGCGAATTTCAATGATATCAAGGTGGGCGACGTCGTAGAAGCTTATGAAATGGTAGAAGTAAAACGTACGTTGGATTAATCCCCAATAGTTTGAACATAGAAGATCCCTGGTGCACATGCACCAGGGATTTTTTCATCTAAAGAGTAGCGCCCCGACCCCGAAAAGTGCGCCGTAGACTACGGCAATTCCGAACAACCAGTAGGCCAGCAAGCGCATCGTAGACGGCGGAGTATCACCTTCATTGTGCTCTACCTTCCATGCCACCGGTTTCCATGAGCCGCCTGGGCGTACCGTTTGATAGAACTCTACCAAGGTGGCATGAGATTCTGGAGAGGTCAAATACATCGCAGCGATCCAAGCCACCGTAGTGAAGGCGACGGTGAAGAAAAATGAATTTGGGAAGGCCCAGGCCAACGCATAATGTGCAATAGCGTAGGCGACGAATGGTGCTACCGTCGCCGTAATCTCTGCCCAAGCATTGATGCGCCACCAATACCATCTTAAAATCAACACCAGCCCTAGTCCGGCTCCACATTCCATTATGAATTGCCAAACTCCAGCGATACTGTCCATGAGATGGGTGATGTAGAGACCGATGATGGCGAGGACTACGGTTAATAGTCTGGATATATTCAAGCTTCTCCTGCGCTTTGCATTTGGAGAAATGAATCGTAGGTAGAAGTCATTCACGAGATAGGAAGTCCCCCAATTCAGTTGGGTGGACATCGTCGACATGTAGGCGGCGAATAAGGAGGCAAGGAGCATCCCTAATACCCCCTTCGGCAAGAAGTCGCGCATGATGAAAATGTAGCCAAAGCGGTAATCGCGTTGGTATTTAAGGGCTTCGGCTAATCGGTCCCCGTATATAGGTTCCCACTGTGCCAACCACTCTTTGTATTCGACCTGCTGTATGGCCGTAAGCGGCTCGCAATTCGCTTGGCCGGTCATACATTCGTAGGTGATGAAATCAGGCGTGCCGCTGAGGTCTCCGCCGTTGCCGTATAAAACGATGGCGCTGAGGGCAACAATGATCCAAGGCCATGGGCGGATGGCGTAGTGACCTATTTGGAACAAAGCACTGGCGAGGAAGGAATCTCTTTCGTCTTTGGTCGAGAGCATACGTTGTGCGCTGTATCCACCCCCACCGGGTTCGGCGCCCGGGTACCAAGAGGTCCACCAAACCATTCCGAAGAATGCCAAGAAGGAGGCCAATCCTATTTGGTAGGTTTGACCGGAATTCCCGCCGCTGCCTACCTCCGGCAGGAAGCTGAAGGTCTCGTCCGGCAACGCGTTTCTCAGCCCATCAAGCCCTCCTACTTCAGGCGCACGCAGGACGTATACCGCTAGGGTAATGGAGCCTGTCATGGCCAACAGGAATTGGAACACATCGGTATATACCACGCCTTTGAGGCCGCTGATACTTACGTATACTACTACCCCAAGCAGTGCGGCGCCGGTCCAAAGGAAAGCTTGTTGTTCACTGATACCGAAGAAGCCTTGGAGTAGGGTGATCATTGCGACGTTC
>Ga0255766_10000493_pt1 | contig 35757 bp, 26 predicted proteins | sample 071ome_23_FD_179966 | JGI IMG/M metagenome (GOLD analysis project Ga0255766, IMG submission 179966) | Coastal salt marsh microbial communities from the Groves Creek Marsh, Skidaway Island, Georgia - 071403BT metaG (version 2) | ecosystem: Environmental > Aquatic > Marine > Intertidal zone >...
CCTGCCACAGAAACTGTGGTAAGGCCATTTTCAAAACTAATTTTTTCAGCTTCTTTCAAAGCTTTAATTTTATTTTCGGTGCTTGGTTGGGGTAGAATGTTAGTAACGAGCTGCATGGGCGCGTCTACTAAAACTCCCGTCAATTCTCCTTCTCCATCCTTTAAAATTGTTCCTCCAGCTACTACCGTACTTTTATCAATCCCTGCTAAATCTAATGCCTTTTGGTTTACTAATAGGGCGTGGCCATCTATACGCCTTAAAGCAACGGGTATGTCTGGAAAAAGCTGATCCAACTCGTCTTTTGTTGGTAAAGTTTTGTCTTTCCAATCGTTTTGATCCCAACCTCTACCTACAATTGCCTTTAAATCTTTGTTTTTAGCGAAATCCTTTACTCTTCCTAATACTTCTTCAAAGCTCCGAGTTCCTAAGAGGTCCACTTGTTGAAGACTCAGCCCTAAACTTAAAAAATGACAATGTGAATCTATAAAGCCAGGGTAAACAGGTAACTGTTGAAGGTCTAGAACTTTTTTTGCTTTGTATTGACTAACGAGTTCTTCCCCTCCCACAGCGATAAACTTGCCTTGATCTACTACAAAAGCAGAAGCTTTATTCGTGTTTTTTCCAAGGGTGTAGACTGTTGCATTGTGAACAACTAAATCTACTTTTTTCTGACAAGAACTCAATGTGACAATTAAAAACAGTAAAAAAAGGATGTAGAAGTGTTTATTCATAGTTGCTAAAAGTAGGAATTCAATTTGGTTTAAAATAAACCGCAAATTTAATAAAAATCAAGTTGCACAATTAAAATATTCAAAAATTAATCAAAAGGAAGTGTTAATATTGAAAATCAAATTTGTAGGTCACTCCTCCCAAAAGCAATAATGGAGGCTCTGGATAGTATGCCCATCGACCATGACTTCCCCGTGATGTGAATCTGGCTTTTAAAAAAAGATCGAATTGTGGTGCAATTTTATAGGTAACATGAGCCGTAGAACGAAGAAAGATAGGAAGGTTATTGGGGAGAATCTGTGATGCTAGTGGATTTTGATTGATGAATATAGGTCGTTCCGCAAATTCTCTATTACCCCAAACTACTCCGTTGAATGAAAACACCAATTGATTTTTCCAACGAAATTGACTGTCCCAGTTGAATTCTAGTTGTGGTATGTTCCATAGGGTCTGTGAAGCCTCAGGATCATAAAAATGATAACGTGTTTCAAATTCAATAAAGTTGCTTTTGATAAGGTCTATTCGAACCTTTGCCTTTAGCCCATATAAGTCAGTATCAACGTATCGTGCCTCATATGCATTTGAAAGTTTGTAGGGCAAGAAATTGTTTTGACTATCAAAGGGAAGGCGCTGGAAAAAATTAAAGTTTTCAATTTGATCATATACAAGTCCTAAGTCAAAATTAAGAACGGAAGCTAATTGTGAACGAACTCCTAAACTGGCATTGTACTTTTTGAAAGTAGGATTCAGTGATGTGGTAGGAGCCAAGTAAGGGTTTTTTTCTGATAAGGAGACATAGGTATTAAAACTTACTCCACCATTGGCTGTTAAATAAGGACTAATAACACCTTCAGCTTTTTTATACAAAAGCTCAATCTTCGGATAATACAATAAAGGACTAGAAAGTGATTCATTTGAAAAAACATAAGACGCTCCAGCCCCAATTTTAAACTTTAAATCGGAACGATTATAAACCCAAAATAGGCTTAAAACACCTTGTCCTTGGCTATATTCTTCCCTACTGTTTTCAAAATAAGAATTTTCAAATTGAGTGTTGAACCCCTCCAAATGCACCTCAGCTTTTAATTTTCCCCTCTCGAGTTCTATTTCAAAATCACTAAGAACAGCTAATTGTTGTTCGCTTGTATTGAAATTGTCCGAAGTGAGATTTGCCTGAAATGTCAAACTTCTCAATATAAAGTCATACCAATTCCAATGGGTTCTCATTTTTATTCTGTTTCTTTTTATCTCTGGATCAATCGAGCTGAGTAATAGAGGATCCCAAGCTTGATCGTACAAACCAAAGTAATTTGTTCGATCATTTTTAAACTGGAGTTGTGTGTTAGCATTATAATCATTGCTTCTAAAATTGTGGTTAAGACCAAAACGACTGTATTGCTGATTACTTTTTAGAAGTGTGTTGGGCAAATCACTTCCAAAACCGTCGTGATAAAAATGCAAGCCAAAGCGCTGGGTTCGGTCCAGCTCTACTACACTGGAAATATTTAAATACAACTGATTTTTATTACCAACTGCACCACTAAACAAACTGTTCTGAGGAGGTGTAGGTTTTCTTTGCTGTAACTTTAACGGTGAAGCTTTATTGGGCTGAAAAGTGGAAACAACGGGCACTTCCTCTAATGAATAAATCAGTTCATGCTGTTTAGACACCAAGCTGTCGGGAAGTTTTGGTAAAGAGTTTATTTTAAAAGCATCAGAAAGGCTTGGAGTGTAGGATTTTACCACCAATACTTCTTGAACACCCAAATCTTCTTTTTCCTTTTCTTGTCCCCATAACGAAGCTATTGGAAATAGTAAAATCACTAAGAACTTCGACCATTTATTCATTCTCAACCTGATTATTTAAAGAACGGTTTTCTTCACTCATTTGCAATTGATATGCTTCAATTAAGACCCTGGCTTCTTTTACTTCATTATCAAAAGAGTTGAAATTCTCAATCAGTGATTCTAAAACAAAGACCGCTTGAAAACCATCGTTTAATGCGAAATAATTCTTTGCTAATAAAAGCAACGCTTTCACATTCCACTGCCCTACTTGTCCCTTAACTGCAATCTTTTCAATCCATTCGATTGAAGCCTTATAGTTTTGGTTATTGTAATGCTGTTCTGCCTTAAAATACAATGCTTCTGCAGCATTTGTAGCAAGAGGGGATTTTTCAATTAATTGGTAGGCAGCTGCAGCTTTTAAAGTATCTTTTAAAGCAAGAGCTGAACGGGCTTGAATAAAGAGAGCATCCCATTTTACCGAATCCTCTAGTCCTGTAAAGAGTAAAACTTCATCCGACAACTGAAACGATTTTTCATACTGCTGCTCCTTAAAATAGGCCTGCATCAAATTCATCTTTGCGAAACGTCTATTTTCATCTAAAGAAGCTGTTTCTGAAAGCTTTTCGAGGTAAGGAATAGCTTCGTAAAGCATTTCTGAGTTTTTTAAAATAGTAATTGATCGAGACAAGGCTTTTTCCGTATAACTAGTAACTTGACCATCAACGATTACTTTATAAGCTTTCAAGGCCTCTTCGTAACGTTCACTTTCAAAATATAGCTCAGCTAAGTAATAAGAAGATTCAATACTAAATGCTCCTTCTGGGTAATTTGTTACATACTCCTCAAATAGCTTCAGAGCCATTTTTGTGTTTCCCTCTAAAAATTGTTTTTCAGCAGCATTGAAAGTTGTTTTTTCAAATTCGATATTAGTATAACTCTCTAAGTCATTTGATGTAATCCATTCTTTAAAATCAGAGACAGCTCCTTGGTCTACGGCTATCTCTTTAAGTGTACGAATGGCTTGTTCTCCTGGAGCATACCTTTTGTAATTTAGAGCGACTTCTTTTAAAACTTCTTTTGCTGAATCATAATTTTCTTGATTGTATAAAATCAATCCCTTATTTAGTGCGGCTCTAGCCAAATAGGGACTGTTTGTAAAGCGGGTTAATAACGCATCGTATGCACCAATGGCTTTTGAATTCAAAGTCGCTTTAGTGTAAGCAGCAGCCAACTCAAAGAGCACGTCGTCTACAAGTCCGTCGTTTTTATAAGTCTCTAAAAAAGTTTCTAACAACTCAATCTTCTTTGGGTTTCTATCAACAAAACCATAACAAATGCCCTTTTGAAAAATAGCATAGGCTCCTTTTTCTGGCTCCAGAGTAGCTGCCAAGGTGTAGAATTCCATAGCCGGCCAGTATTTTTTTAGGGCAAAGTAGCTATCAGCCGTTCTCAGAAAAGTATCTCTTTGATAGGCAACATCCAACTCACTGTTAACGGTATCAAAAGCTTTAAAAGATTTTAATGCGTATTCGTACTCGCCCAACTTAAAGTAAACATACCCTATATCGTATTCTAGTCTGTAACTGGTTTGCACTTGATTTTTTAAAGGGTGCTTTCTAAATTCTTTAAAGAGGTTTAACGCAGCATCAAATTGATTTAACTCATACTCTGTTCGGCCTTTCCAGTATAAAGCAAAGGAATGATACAAATCGTTTTCTTTAAGCTTTAAGCTTTTTTCAAAAAGGGTGTTCGCCTTTTGAAAACGACCGCTTTGATACTCCTGAATAGCGTTGAGTATCAAAACTCTCTGGAGGGTTTCATTACTTTTGAAAGAGCTATTGTTTTCAAGAATATCAAGTGCAGCAGTGTAGTTTCCCTCTTTGGTGTATGAATCAATTAGAAGCGCTTTGAGTAAATCCTGTTGATCACTTTTGGGATAAGCTTCTAAAAAAGAAATAATGACTTTAGGAGTTTCTTCATAGGGATTTCCGATGTCATAACTCAACTTCGCATAATTCAAAAACGCATCTTCTGTGATTACAGGGATAAAATTCATACTTGAGGCACTTTTAAACGCATTGAGAGCTGCTGTTTTTTGTCCAGTGGCTAAGTAACACTCGGCTAGTGTATAATAAGCATTTTGAGCTAACGCATCCTTTTTTCCTATGATTTTGTTGAATTGTCCAACGGCCTGCTCGTAATACTTTTCTTTAAAGTAAGCATAGCCTAGTTGATAGTAATCTAGATTTTCCCAAGTTCCTTTTTTTCCTTTATAAGCCTCTAGATAAGGAATTGCTAAAGCATATTTTTGTTGATTAAAATAACTTTCGCCTATAATTTTTGACAACTCAGATGCTGCTTGTTCTTGAGCGTTTTTAAGAGCTTCCCTTGCAAGTGTAACTGCTTGATCAAAACGACCTAAGCGGAAATTCATATCGGCTTGGAAATATGTGAGATCTTCTTTTTGATATGAATTTGTGATACTGTTAAAAGAGGTGTTAGCTCCTTCATAGTCTTCCAGCTGGTAGGCGATATGCCCTAAATAATAATGTGCATCAGATTCATACGTTTTATTGTTCTTTACTTTTTCAAGATAGGGCTTTGCCTTTTTGAATTGTTTTGCAGAAAAATGGGAATATCCCTTTTTAAAATTAAATGCAGCTTGGTCCATTTTTGGGACTTCATTTTCTGAAATACGGGCAAACCACTTTAAAGCATAGCGGTATTTATCGCTATTAAAATAATAGTTTGCAACATCCCAATCAATATTTTTTGAAACAGATGCAATGGGATTGTCCTCCTTGTATTGTTCCAACATTTTTTCTGCACCAGAGTAGTTTAAACGAAGAGCATTTGAAAGTGTATTAAATTCTACCTTTTCCTGAATTGCAGCGGTTGAATATACATCTTCTTCAAATACACTAGACTGCCAAGAAGTAGGGAAATAATCGAGTCCGAAAAAATGATTTGTTAGTTCAGTAGAATGGTCTTGATTGTATAGCTGAGCTTTTAAAAACACAGGAAGAAACACAAAGTACCAGCCGATTAAAAAACGGGTTTTTAAAATTCCTGACATAGTTTTAAAAGTATAATAATCTCTACGATATTATAACGCAATTCGTTTGATAAACGTATATTTTATCAACAAAATAATCAAGACTAAAACAAAAAATTTACCTTTAGGGCTATTAAATATTTGGTATGATCCACCTACAAAACGCTACCATAGTCAACGAAAATAATCTCTTACTTTCTGAGCTTAATTTTACTGTTAATTCTGGTGAATTTGTTTTTTTAATCGGTAAAACGGGTTCTGGAAAAAGCAGCCTACTTAAAGTTTTGTACGGCGACTTACCTTTGCATTCGGGTCAAGGGACTATTCTAGGCTACAATCTAGCACAACTCTCTGACAAACAAATCCCCTATTTAAGAAGAAAATTAGGCGTTGTTTTTCAAGACTTCAAACTACTCCCCGATAGGACTATTTTTGATAATTTATCTTTTGTTTTAAAAGCTACAGGCTGGACCGATTCAGCAAAAATAAAAGAACGGGTTACTCAGGTCTTAGCGCTTGTCAATGTGGATTCTAACGATCGTAAATACCCTTTCGAACTCTCTGGAGGAGAACAGCAACGTGTGGCCATAGCAAGAGCACTGTTAAATCGTCCTGAGCTGATTCTTGCAGACGAACCTACGGGTAATTTGGACCCGGAGACCAGCCAAGAAATCATGCTGCTCTTTCAAAAGCTTCATCAGGAAGGGATAAGCATTATTATGGCCACTCATGACTACAATATGATTGTGAAATTTCCAGGAAAAATCTTTCGCTGTCATGAAGGTGCACTTCACGAGGTCATTGCAAAAAAATAGTTTATGCTTTTTGACGTTTTCGATCGTGCTCATTCAAAAAGATCTTCCTTAGCCTCAAAGATTGAGGCGTAACCTCAACATATTCGTCTTTTTGAATGTACTCTAATGCCTCTTCTAATGAAAATTTAACTGGAGGAGCTAATTTCACTTTGTCATCTGAGCCAGCAGCACGTACATTAGATAGCTTCTTCGTTTTGGTCACATTGACAACCATGTCATCTTGTCGACTATTTTCTCCAATGACCTGTCCTGTATAAACCGCTTCATTTGGCGCAACAAAGAAGGTTCCTCGTTCTTGAAGTTTATCCAAAGAATAAGGAATTGCTGATCCGTTTTCCATAGAAATTAATGAACCGTTGATTCGCCCAGGTATTTCTCCTTTAAATGGGCTAAATTCAATAAAACGATGGTTCATAATAGCTTCTCCAGCGGTAGCTGTTAATAGCTGATTTCTCAAACCAATAATTCCTCTCGAAGGAATTCTAAATTCGCAAATCATCCGTGAACCTTTAGGATTCATCGCCAGCATCTCTCCTTTTCTCAAACTCACCATTTCAATTGCCTTTCCCGATACCTCTTCTGGTAGGTCAATGGTCAACTCTTCCATGGGCTCTGATTTAACACCTTCAATTTCTTTAATGATGACCTGTGGCTGTCCGATTTGTAATTCGTAGCCTTCCCTACGCATGGTTTCGATCAATACGGATAAATGAAGTACTCCTCGTCCATAAACAATAAATTTATCTGAACTGGAGGTTGTTTCCAGGCGCATGGCTAAGTTTTTCTCTAATTCTTTTTCCAAACGATCTTTTATGTGCCTTGAAGTAACAAACTTGCCTTCTTTGCCAAAAAAAGGCGAATCATTTATTGTAAAGAGCATGCTCATAGTTGGTTCGTCAATAGCAATGGTGGGAAGCGCCTCGGGAGCATCAAAATCAGCAATACTATCTCCAATTTCAAAACCTTCTAATCCAACTACTGCACAGAGGTCGCCAGGAACTACATTATCTACTTTTTTTCTTCCAAGGCCGTCAAACAGGTGTAATTCTTTGATCTTTGATGGCAAAAGAGTCCCATCGCGTTTGATTAGATTGACTTTCATCCCCGCCTTAAGTTCACCACGTTGTAGTCTACCGATAGCAATTCTTCCCGTGAAGGAAGAAAAATCCAATGAAGTGATGAGCATTTGTGTAGTTCCCTCTTCAATTTCAGGACTGGGCACATGATCTAAAACCATATCGAGTAAAGGTTCTATAGAGGTCGTCTCTTTTTTCCAATCCGTGCTCATCCAATTGTTTTTTGCAGAGCCGTAAACGGTAGGAAAATCCAATTGCCATTCTTCAGCACCCAATTCAAACATTAAATCAAAAATGGATTCGTGGACCTGCTCTGGAGTACAATTCTCTTTATCTACTTTGTTTACCACCACAAGAGGCTTGAGTTTAAGATCAATTGCTTTTTTTAGTACAAAGCGAGTTTGAGGCATTGGTCCTTCAAAAGCATCTACTAAGAGAAGAACCCCATCGGCCATATTCAAAACACGCTCTACTTCACCACCAAAATCTGCGTGTCCGGGAGTGTCAATGATATTTATTTTAACTCCTTTGTAGGTTACGGCAACATTTTTTGAAAGAATCGTAATCCCGCGTTCGCGTTCAAGATCATTGTTGTCTAAAATAAGTTCACCAGTAGATTCATTTTCACGAAACAAATTACAATGGTGTAAGATTTTATCTACTAAGGTCGTTTTACCATGATCTACATGGGCAATTATGGCAATATTTTTAATGGTAGTCATAGCTATTTTTAAAACGCTGCAAAGATAGGATGTTCTCATTGACTTTTGTTCTGCAAAATCAATTAAAAGTATACACCCTCCATTTTGGCTTAATATTTGTAATTTGGCGTCCTTAAGTTCATTGATAACTCATGGGGTCGACTGGTTTTGACAGCAGGACGCATGAAAAGGTAAGCAAGTCGAGCGCTGAATAACAGCTCGTTAATCTCATTTTTCACATTTTTAAATGGCGAGAATAATTACGCTCTAGCTGCATAATTAACTGAATTATAGTACGTTAATGCCAAGTCCCAGCTAGGCTGGGAAGCTGGATGTCTCTAAATAGCCCTTGTTGACGGCGATTTGTATTGAGGCACCATAAAAGTCAACAACAAAACACTTGAGCATCACTTGTGTTTTTATTTTAGATGCTAAGGTCGGTATGGGCGGTTTTTGGTCAGTACCGACTCGAAAATTAATCAAAAACTAAACTTGTAGAAGGCTTTTTGATCGCTTGTTTGGACGCGGGTTCGAATCCCGCCGACTCCACTCTAACAATCCCTATTACATTTAAATACAATGTTTTAGGGATTTTTTGTTTTTTATTATAGGTCTATCTACTGTTAAACCCTTTTAAAAAGTAAAAGTTCAAATCCAGTATTATTCCAAACACAAGGACATGGGTTTTAGAAGAAAATTTTCTATTTAAACGCGGGGATGTGATTTGATATGTAATCCATTCTCTATATATTAGTATTATTATTAACTATAAATCAATTAAAATGAATGTAGCTAGAAATATTAAAAAGGTACGTGCACACGATGCTATCTGTGGTATATTATATCTAATTAGTGTTGGATTAACCATTCAAACTGGTAATTTAGATTTTCTTTACATTGCCGCTGCAGTTGGAGTTTTACAAATTATAAGTCCTTTTACTAAATTTTGTCCTGTTTATTTTACCCTAAATAAATTAATGAAAGATACAGATCCAATGCAAAATGGTAAGTAATAAAATTAACCCTCCCTAGTGGAGGGTTTTTATTTTTAAATCTATTCTCCATATCTTAGACGTATTAATAACCATAAACCAATTAAAATGAAAAGAAAAATAGGTCTTATTTTATCGATCATGCTTATTGTTTCATGTGAAAATAATAACGCTACAAATTCAAATTATGAAGCTGATAATATGATTTTTAACAAACATGTGGATACATTTAAAAATCATTTTCTTAAAGGCTTTGAAACAAAAAACACAGAATTAATGTTGGAAATGTACTCTGACTCTTTGTATTGGAATGGACCCAATGAAGGAGGTGATGATTGGGGTAAGAAAGAGATTTCCGACGTTTTTAGTTTTTACATTGAAAATTTTGATAAAATTGAACTCAAGGATCAACTATATTTTGGCGGAAGCGTTTATACCGCTCAAGGAGATCCATCTTCAAATCCCAATTATATCAGAGTAGTTGGAACTTGGCATAGTACACATAAAGAAACTAATGTGGAAACAAAAACAAAATGGCATGCAGTTATGTGGTTTAATGAGGATGGAAAGGTTTATAGAGGTTCTGATTGGATGGATGTAGCTGGCATTGAAAAGCAAATAGCAAGAGAGATTGAATAATGTTTAGATTTAAACCCCTCCGCAAGCGGAGGGTTTTTTTTTATTCTAATGGATACAATCTAAACTCCAGCTAACAAAATGATTTCTTTTCCACAAACTAAGACCCCTTTAGTTTTAGGAAAGTTTGTTGTTTGGGAAAAGCTATAAAGTATTGTATATATATAAATTTGGAGATGTAAATGTCTGAGACATAACAAGTCCACAATACAAAAAAATAAAAGATCCTATTTACAAGGGCATTAACACATAACCTTTTAATTGATAGGTTGCAAGTACACTCAATCCAGATAGTGCGGGAGTGACATTAGCGTCTAGGTCGCTTGTAGTTATTTTTCGAGCTGCAGTTGCCTGCGAACAGACATAGAGTGTGACTCCTTGTTTCTTTAGCTGTTCGATTAGATTTTGGTTGGGATTGGATGTACCGTATTTCTTTTGATATGCCCTTTCGTTTAATGTCAGAAAGGTAGCTTGCCCGTGGATAGAGGCAACCAAATGAATTTGTTCTTTAGGAACACCAGCAACATGGAGTAAATTTAAGGTACGTGCCATAACCCACAAACCTTTATTCACACCATCTTTTGTAGCATCGCTTTTGATATCGTATAATAGGTGATACTCCAAAGAAGGATCGGGTTGAACTGCAGCATTTTCAAAATATTTTACTTCACCATAACCTTCAATAACAGGGGTTTGCCACTCTTGTGCTTTTACAAATGCAATTGAAAATAAAGCGAATAAAAAGTATCGTTTTTGTCTCATAGTAAGGAAGTTTCTAAATCAAATGTTTAATTGCTATAAATTTATAAAAACAATGGTGCCAACCTACTGTCTTTTGGAAAATCCTATGTAATCTAGGTTACTTTTCTATAAGACTAATGTAGTATCTTGGAACACAATTTAGGTAAGATTAAATATGGAAACCTTTCAACCTCTGGTAAACAAACTCATGGCTCTCATCGGAGCCTTGTCCTTGTTAATGCTTGTTGTTTTCTTTGGTGTGCTCTACAAAGATACGCTTTGGAGCGCCCCTCCTGATGAAGAACTAGCAGAATGGAATCCCAAAGAAATGATCTTAGAAAATCCTATAGTACCCAAGGAGGTAAAAGAAGGCTTTTTACTACTTTCCAACTCTCCACAAAAGATGGGACCCTTACATCCAGATCCTGAAGACCGCTACACGGGCAATACTCTTTCTTGCACAAATTGTCATCTGAACGGAGGAACACAATCAGGAGCAGCTTCATGGATTGGAATTGACAAACGCTTTCCTCAATTTGGAGGTCGTGCAAATGCGATTGGAACACTTGCAGAGCGCATCAATGGATGTATGGAGCGTAGCATGAATGGAGTAGCACTACCCGAAGATGCGCCACAGATGAAAGCTATGATTGCTTATATGAAATGGCTGGATGAAGGCCTTCCAAAACTAAACAATGAAGTTTTTAAAGGGTACCCAAAAGTTACGGTTCCCAATACGGCGGTTGATCTAGAAAAAGGAAAACTCATTTATACTAAAGAATGTGCTTTGTGTCACGGTCAAGATGGACAGGGTATTCGCTATGCAGAGGTGAGTAAAGGCTACCAATACCCTCCTCTTTGGGGAGCAGACAGCTACAACGATGGTGCAGGTATGCACCGAGTACTCACAGCTGCTGCTTTTATCAAAAATAATATGCCGTATTTACAAGCCAGCTGGGAAGACCCCAAACTGTCTGATGAAGAAGCATTTCACGTAGCTGGATACATCAACAGTTTTGAACGACCTAGAAAAAAGAATACAGATAAAGATTACCCCGACAAAAAGCTTAAACCCGTCTCTACCCCATACGGCCCTTGGACGGACTCCTTTCCTGCTGAACAACACAAATACGGCCCCTTCCCTCCTATCATCGCTTATTATAAAGAAACTTTTGGTATCGAAAAAACAAAATAAAAATTAAAACTCTAGATGCTTTTAGTGCACGTAAAAAATAAATATCTAATAACTTTGTAGTCTGATGATGTATGTAGATGCTTTTATTTCGACCTTTAAAGGAACACTCAGTTGGACCTTAAAGTCCCTCCTCTTTCAGGTTCCTTGGTATTTAAATTATTTTTGGGGATTACTACTGATTTCCCTTTTAATTTGGGGACTTGAAATTATATTCCCCTGGAGAAAAAACCAAAAGATTTTTAGAAAAGACTTCTGGCTTGATGTCTTCTATATGTTTTTTAATTTCTTTTTGTTTTCCCTTGCCATTAGTGGTGTTTATCGTGTTTTAGAAGTATGGTTTTTGGAGCTGGGGATTACAAAAACAAGCCTCAGCATCATCAACCTAAAAACATGGCCTGTTTGGGGACAAATCCTGCTCTTTTTTGTACTATTAGATTTTCTTCAGTGGGCCACACATCTCATGTTACATAAAATACCTTTTTTATGGAACTTCCACAAAGTGCACCACAGTGTCAAAGAAATGGGTTTTGCAGCTCACTTCCGCTACCACTGGATGGAAAATATCTTATACAAACCCCTTAAAACATTGGGAGTTATGCTCTTAGGTGGTTTTGAACCGGAACAAGCCTATATGGTTCATTTTTTTGCTATCATTATTGGTCACTTGAATCATGCTAATATTAAAATCTCTTGGGGTCCATTGCGGTATTTATTAAATAGTCCTGTAATGCATTTGTACCATCATGCCTATGCTCTTCCCAAAGGCAGAATAGGGGTTAATTTTGGAATAAGTCTAAGTGTGTGGGATTATCTTTTTAAAACCCATCATATTCCGGAAGATAGCGGAACTATAAAACTAGGCTTTCCAAAAGACGAAGAACTGCCCAAAAATTTTATTGGACAGTTCTTTCATGGGTTTAAATTGAACCGTTGATGTCTTATTTAGGCTCTTGTATTGTAATGTTTCGGTACTCAATCACACCGTGATCCCCTTGCAGCATAATGGGGCCTGGGTTTCCCTCCTTACTATCCAAAGCTCCTCCAGTAATCCCTGGAATAATTTGATCAGTAATAATTTTTTTACCATTTGCAACTACACTCACCCTTCTTCCTATAAGGGTTATATCATAGGTTTGCCATTCACCCGCTTGTTTGGCTACCATTTCATTGGGTGTTAAAAAACCATAAATACCCCCAAAGAGCGTGGACTCAGGGTCTCTACCATAATTGTCTTCCACCTGAACTTCATAACGTCCTCTCAGGTAAATCCCAGAATTACTTCCTTTAGGATATCGAAATTCGATATGCAGTTTGAAATCGGTATAGTTGTCTTCTGTAATCAGGTTGACTCCAGACTTTGGGTTTATAAGTATTCCATCATCTGCTTTCCATTGATTGGTGCGCTCAGCATCAGAAGGGTACCATCCTTCAAGGCTTTTTCCGTCAAAGAGTGCTTTAGGTTTTCCCCAACTTATTTCTGTATTTCGAATGAGTTTTGGAGCAGGGCTACCTACAAAAGAGTGTGCTTTACCTTCACTACTTAAAAGGGTTCCTTCTAGTTTTCCATCTTTTAAAAGCGCCTGAAAATGCATATCATTCAAACCATCCCATTGAGGTGGAATACTAAAATCTACCACCCCATGGTGATAAAAAACCTCTGAAATGGGACGAGCACTTCCATTGTGAGCAACAAAATAGCCAACCAGTGCCTTATTTCCTGATTGTTTTACTTCCAACCATGAGGGTGCTATTTTCCCGTTCATTTCTACCTCTAAATCCCATTTCCCTATGAGTTCTTTCGCATCCTGAGCATTTACAGCAAATACTGATAAAAGAAAGAACACACAGCAATTTTTCAATTTGATTTTCATTTTTAATTTATTTTAATTGTTTATAATCTAAAAGGGTATTAAATTCTAAGTTAAGATAAATATCTAACCCTAATCTTTTCTAATAAAACGCCTAAGATCCTTTTCTGTTATTATTGGGTTAGCTCCATCACTTCCCGCAACAAGCGCCCCCATAGCACAAGCATTGTCTAAGGCTAGTTGCAAAGGGATTGCTTTTATTAAACCATTTACCAAAGTAGCGAGAAATGAATCTCCCGCACCTACAGTGTCTTTGACCCTGATTTTAAAACCACTGTTGTAAAACCAAGAATCTCGATGATACAATACCGCCCCAAACTTTCCCTTAGTAACGCATACTATTGGGGTATTTGTTTTTTGAGCAATAAAAGCAATATGTTGATCCATGGAATGAAAAGGAGAACCCAGCAACTCGGCAAGTAAATACAACTCCTCATCATTGAATTTTAACAGATCTGCTTGCAACATCAAGTCCATGAGAATATCAAGATTGTAGTGAGGGGGCCTTAAGTTTACATCGAATACCCGAAAGGGTGCTACTTTTAAGAAGGATTTGAGTGTTTTTAAAGAATTTGCCCGTGCTACTAGGCTTCCATAGACAAAGGCAGCCGCTTGAGAAACCTTTTCTTGTGCCTCAGACTGAACCTCTATAAAGTCCCATGCAGCATCACTGGCTATTTCGTAATTAGCAACCCCTTTTTCATCGAGGTGTACAAGTACCTTTCCTGTTTCATGAGAGGAATCGTGTTGAATAAGTTCTGTGGACACACCTTGACTTTTAACCTCTTCGAGTATCTCCACTCCCAAAGGGTCTACCCCCACCCTACTTACAAAATGAACTTCCGCACCTAGGCTATTTAATGAACTGGCAACATTAAAAGGAGCACCTCCTACTTTTTTTCCAGAGGGGAAAAGGTCCCAAAGGAGCTCCCCAAAACAAACTATTTCTTGTGACTTCATCTACAGGTTCAAAAGATAAAAATACACATTTAGGTGTTTTATTGAAATTTGAAATTATAAGAAAGAGAAACCAGAGCACCACGAATTACAGAAAGCTCATAAGCACCCAGTGGACTTCCCAAAAAGACATCCCCATCTTTTAACCCATCACGCTGTGCATAATAAGTATTGAAAGGGTTTTTTCTACCGTAGAGGTTGTAAACAGTAAAAATCCAATCACCTTTAAAACGGCGGTTTGGATCTTTACTGTAGGCAATTTTCCATGAAAAATCCAAGCGATGGAATACAGGAAGTCTTGAATTATTTCGATTTAAAAAAATGGGAATGGTCACATTTTCTTGGTCGATAACACCATTGGCAATGGTGTAGGGTCTCCCTGTCTGGCCAGTAAAATTCAAGCTTATTGTATTATATGAATCTCCTTCAAAATTTACTGTAGCATTAAAGGTGTGTGGGCGGTCAAAGTCTGAGGGGAACCAATTATTGTTGTTTATACGAGCGATCAGATCGGTTTCATTGGTTTTTAATAAACTTCTAGACCAGGTGTAATTTAAAAAACCATTGACTCTGCCGTTGGGTTTTCTTAGACTGAATTCTACACCATAGGCTTTTCCTTCTGCTTGGGTGACTTCGCGTTCCAAAAATTCTGAAAGGAAAAAATCAGCTCCTGGTTTGTACGTTAAATTATTATCGGTTTTTCTATAATATCCTTCAGTTGATATCTCAATATCCAGATCGGATAAAAAAGAATACCAACCCAAGCCATAGGTATCGTTCTTTTGAGGGGCTATATAACGGTCTGTTATCTTCCATCTCGAAGTAGGCAAAGGAGTACTGGTATTATAAATGTTTTGAATGTATTGATAAATACGAGCGTAACTCATTTTTATAGAACTATCCGCACCTATTTTGAAATTCATACCCAAACGAGGTTCAGGGTTAAAAAACTGAACTACTGTTTCCTTCGGATCGTAGGCTTTTCTTCCTTCAAAAAACCCTTCTGTTGAATACTGTGCTTCGTTAAAAGGTCCCACTACTCGGTATTGTGTTAGACGAAGCCCACTGGAAAAAGAAAGCTTTTTGAAAGGAGTCCAATTCAAATTTGCATATACTGAATTTTCGAGCCCTATTTCATTGGCAAGGTCCACAGAGTTGATGGAGTTCCCTTCTCCTGGATCTAGATTACCCGGATCGATTTGATATCGATTGAGCTGTATTCCTGCGTAATAATCGTAGTTTTCCTTGCGATCGTCCTTAAATTCTAATTGTCCACTAGTGTATTTGATCTGTGATTTAAAACGTATCACATTATCGGACTCTTTTTCAGGAAATAAGTTTTGTGGGATATAATCACTTAGCACCCCTTTACCTGTTAAATTGGTGTTGTTATCAAAGGTGTGTAACCATCTTAAAGTGTGGTTCTTCGTTCCAAAATCATACTGGTTTGCAGAAGAAACTATATTTTCTATAGAAGAAATTAAGTCCAATTGATAAAAATCATTGGTTCTAAAGTGAGTATAGGTCAATTGGTTGTTTTCATTGGGTAAATAGAGCAACTTAACCGTTGCATCAGTAAAATTAGCTTTAGTGTTTTTTAATCTTTTCACCAAAATAGGAAATAAAAAATCTGTAAAACCCGAGCGTCCTCCTGCCAAAAGCATCAACTTGTCTTTAATTAATGGTGTTGAAACGGTCAACCGACTGGAGATCACTCCAATACCTCCTTCCAATTGAAAAGAATCTACATAGGGATTTTTAACTTTTACATCTACTACTGATGCTATTCTTCCGCCGTATTTTGCAGGAATATTGGCCTGGTAAATATCGACACCAGAAATCACATCTGGTGTAAACACAGAAAAAAGTCCAAAGAGATGCGTAGGGTTAAATACTGGAGCAGACTCATAAAGCATCAGGTTTTGGTCCAAGGAACCTCCTCGTATGGAAACGCCATTACTAATATCCCCTGAGTTGTTTACACCCGCAAGAAGAGTGATGCTTTTTAAAACGTCAAACTCACCCATAGCTGTAGGAATTTTAATCAAATCACGAGCGCTCATTTCGAATACACCCATCTGAGGACTTTCCACATTTTGATTGCGTTTTTTTGCTAGGACAACAATTTCCGAAAGCTGTTCTTCCTCAACTTCCATACTGATGTTGATACTTTGATTTTTAGTTAAGTTAATCCTCAATGTTTCTTTTCGATACCCTAGATATTCAATAGATACATTGTATTCTTTTGACTCTAAACGCTTGGTGAAAATTCCGCTTCCATTTGTGATACCCCCACAAGCACAGGGATCTATTAAAACGGTTACCCCATAGAGTGGCTCTGAGGACTCTTTATCAGTAACCGTCAAGGTTAAAGAATATTCTTGTGCAAAAGATTGTTGCCCTATCAGTAAAAAGAGAATCAATGAAACTCTTTTAAAAAAAACCTGCTTTATTCTATCCATGAGAGCGGTTGTATTGCGGTTTGATTTCTACTTTCTACACAAGGTGCTTCATAAGTTATGGGGTTGGGCAGCGGATCGCCCAACAACTCGGGTTGAGGAGGTTTGTATTTATCAACAATTCTAGAGGCGATAGCCCCTCTTTTTATAAAAATAGATTTACTTTGACCTGCTGCTGCTGTAAAACGTCCAAGTATGGGGTCTTCAGCATCCTCTACATTGTAAAAGTTTCCTAAAAGTGCGGAAGGTAAGGGAGCATTAAACCCACTATTATTGTCTACAATGTCTTTAATGGTTTTATAATATTTGTAAGCTTCTTGCGTAATATTGAGCTGCAATACCTCGACTAAGATATCTTGGTTGGAATAAAAAGGAACACGTCCAACGAGCAGATTTGTTATTGGTTTTCCGTTGGTAAATTCATCATCAAAAAGCACAACCTCCTCATTATAAGTTACTTTCCAACACGTTTGATCACACAAATATGTATAGTAATCTTTTGCCTGTGGGTTGTCAACCTGAGAAAGACACTCTCCGTTACGGTACACTGCCCGATCACACAATTTGCAATAGATTTCTTTTTGATAAGCTCGGTACTGGTAGTAATAAAAGTTTTGTTCGGTCTCTGGTTCTTGAAAATCTATAGAAACTTGATGTCCTGAGATATACTTGTCAAAAGCTTCTTCATAGATTAATTCGGTTGTAAAATTTTCTGCAATTCGTGTTATAGGAACTTCTTCTGGGACTTTTTCAGCTTTGGAACGATAGCGTTTTCCATTGGGAAGAACCACTTCCATTTCCCATCGGGAATCTGGGGTTACTTTAAAATCCTCAGAAACAAGATAGCTCGTTTCAGTTTCTGTGAAAGTTATTTGTTCTTGTGTGTCTAAATTGAACATAGTCACTGAACATCCACTAATAAAACGGACCTTAAATTGTCCAAATTCCAAAAAAGTTTGTTTTACGTTGACATAAGTAGTCCCTGGAATAGTTGAAGCAATTGCCTCTATAATCACCAGGTCTTCTTGAAAATCAAACTCGGGTGCTACAGGATCGATACACCCTTGTAAACCAAGTAATAAAAGAAGAAAAGATTGTGAAATCTTACTTTGAAGTAAGCGTTTCAGAGAGCGAGAAGTAGGATTCAAATTATAAAATGATTATATTTTTTTAGACTGTAAAAGATTAAGAGGGTTTAAACTTCTTTTTCCTATAGTTGATTTTTTTTTAAACTTATGAAAAGAAATTGAGGAATGCGATAGAATTTCAATATGTTTTATTTGTACTTTTATTTAAACTATTGAAATGAATACAGAATCCAACCCGCTTGAAAATATTGAAGACTGGGAAGACGATTTACTAAGACGCTATCCAGAAAGCAAGGACAAAAAGAATGAAAAAGATTTTCGAGATTACGAAAATTCAGATCGTGCAGCAGGTGTTAGAGCCTTTTATAAACTCAATCATCAATACCAATGCTATGATTTTGTCTCCGAAAAAGAAGCTAAGTTTTTACAATTCAAACAACGTAAAATGTCTCTTTGGGATGCAGTTGATTTTCTAAATACTTTAGTTGACGACAGTGATCCTGATATCGAATTGGACCAATTACAACATCTGCTTCAAACTTCAGAGGCCATAAGAGCCGACGGTCATCCCGATTGGTTTGTGCTAACCGGTTTTCTTCATGACATGGGTAAAGTCCTTTGTCTTTTTGGAGAACCACAGTGGGCAGTTGTGGGGGACACTTTCCCTGTAGGTTGTAGCTTTTCCAAAAAAATAGTTCACTCCGAATATTTTGATTTAAATCCAGACAGTAGCAATCCCGATTTCAACACCAAATACGGCATCTATTCTGAAAATTGTGGTTTGGATCAAGTGAAAATGAGCTGGGGACACGATGAGTATTTGTATCAAATTTTAAAGGACTACCTCCCTCAAGAAGCGCTTTATATGATCCGTTACCATTCTTTCTATGCACAGCACAAAGAACACGCCTATGATCATCTTATGAACGCTACCGATCACAAAATGTTCGAGTGGGTCAAAAAATTTAATCCGTATGATCTCTACTCAAAGGCACCTGTACCTCCAGACAGTAAAGCGTTACGTCCTTATTATGAAGACCTTGTTTCCAAATACCTTCCTGACACTTTAAATTTCTAGTTAAAGTTGTGAGTAACTTAAAGGCTTTAAAAAGGTTCGCTTAATATCTGAAACCGAATTCGCGTATTCTTTCAATGCGGAAACGCGCTTCCATTCGGGGTGAACCGAAAATTTAGCCCAGTTTGCATCGCGCTCTTCCATAGATTCAAAAGCCAATAGATAGGTAAGGGCAGGCATTAAAGGACCCGAGAGCTGTTCTCCAAAAAATACACTATGAAGGCCTGTAGCTTCAAATATGGCAAACTCTTCTGTATTAAACATTTTAACTTTTCGTTGAACTGCATATTCATTAGCACCTTCATACGTTCTCAGTTCAAATAAATTGGCCTTAAAATTAGGCTTGATCAGTTTTGGAAACCCCTCAAAAGCAACCAAAAAAGAAGTCGTAAAACGATCGTATACTTTTTGTGTAGGCGGCAAGGCATCATAAGATTTTCGAGCATTCAGATAGACACTGTCTTTTGGAAGCTCTTGTATAGCCTGTTCATAAGCAGCCAAATTTTTAAAGGGTATCAGTAAAAATACTTGTTTTGGAGTAGGTGCACCATAGGCCTCAAAAACCCCTATATTATTGATCCCTAATCGATTCAAAGCGGGTATAAAGGCTGTTTCTAAATAGTGATGTAGTGAAGCTTCTGCCGCATTAAAGGGTATGTCGTATTTTCGAAGTTCATAATATTCTTTTTGAGCAAAAACATGGACACTAAGTGTTATAAAAAATAAAATAAGGTGTTTTTTCATTGTTGTTTTGAGTTTAATATTATTAAAGAAAGCCGTCTATAGAATCTTGTTCATTGTATTTTCTGTTTTTGTAAAGGGTTTTACTGAGACCTAGTGATAAGCCCCTAAGTTCTGCCAATCCTCGAAGTCTTCCTATTGCAGAATAACCTGGATTGGTTCTTTTGTTCAAATCATCCAACATCTGATGTCCATGATCTGGTCGCATGGGAATCTGCCAGTCAGAGCGCCCCATTGCTTTTCGTTTTTCTTCCTCTGTTAGGATTGCCTTTACTATTGTAAACATGTCAACATCACCCTCTAAATGATTGGCTTCAAAAAAATCACCGTTTGCTTTTCTTTTTGTACTTCGCAAATGTAAAAAATGAATTCGATCAGCATGAGTTTCAAACAAATGAACCAAATGGTTATCTGGCAGGACACCTAATGACCCAGTACAAAATGTAAGCCCATTGGAACGAGAAGGTATAGCAGAAAACAATTGTTCCAAATCTTCAGCTGAGCTTACCACACGCGGAATCCCAAAAAGTGAAAAAGGAGGATCATCAGGATGAATACACATCTGAATACCACAATCTTCTGCTGTGGCTATGATTGACTCCAAAAAAAGAATTAAGTGTTCTTGTAATTGTGCTTTTGATATATTCTGATAATGGCTTAACTGAACTTTAAATTGGTCCATAGAATAGCCTTCTTCTGCACCCGGCAACCCGGCTATGATACTTTCGGTTAATGATAATTTTTCTTTGGTAGAAAGGGATTCATAATATTCTTTTGCTTTTTGAAATTGACCGTTTGTATACTCCTTCTCTGCAGCCTTTCTTTTTACTATGAATAGATCAAAAGCTGCTATGGCAGTACTATTAAAATACAAGGCTGTGGAGCCATCAGAAAGAGGGTAATACAGGTGTGTACGTGTCCAGTCCAAAACAGGCATGAAATTATAACACACTTTTTTAATCCCACAATATGCAAGATTCTGTAACGTTTTTTTATAGTTTTCGATATAGGTTTTATACAAACCCTTGCGCTGTTTGATGTCCTCATGAATAGGAACAGACTCTACCACTACCCAATCCAAACCTCCTTCACGTATAGTCTTTTGATGTCTAAGGATATCGCTTTTCTCCCATACTTGCCCATTGGCAACTTCATGCAATGCAGAGACAACACCACTTGCTCCAGCTTGTCGAATATCACTCAGACTTACTGGGTCTTTGATTCCGTACCATCGAAAAGATTCTAACATAGTCTTTTAAATTAAACCCCACTAAAAGCACTAAATCCGCCATCTACAGGCAAAACAATACCTGTTACAAAACGGGAACTGTCACTACACAAAAAATGAATAGCACCACATAACTCCTCAGGCTCTCCAAAGCGCTTCATCGGGGTGTTGCGGATGATTTTTTCACCTCGTTGAGTCAAACTACCGTCTTCATTTAAAAGTAATTTATGGTTTTGTTTGCCTATAAAAAAGCCTGGAGCAATTGCATTTACCCTTATTCCGTCTCCAAATTTTAAAGCCATTTCTACAGCCATCCAACGAGTAAAGTTCTCCATAGCGGCTTTTGCTGCAGAGTAACCTACCACTCGAGTGATAACTCGATCTACCGTCATTGAAGAATAATTGACAATACTTCCTTTACCTTGTTTTGCCATTATTTCCCCAAAGACAAGACAAGGGACTAAGGTTCCTTTTAAATTGAGATCTACAACTTCGTCAAAATCGGATTCAGAAAGATCAAAAACAGACTGCTCATCAGGAATAACAGCACCTGGTAAATTACCTCCAACAGCATTAATTAAGCCATCTATACGACCCAATTTAGCCATAAGTTTTTCGCGCACTTGGAGAAGAGCATTGCGATTCATCACATCTACAACATGGTATTCTACAAAACTATGTGGTATTAGTTTTTCTTTCAATTCCTCAAGCAAAAGCTGATTCCTTCCTAAAAGGACTAATTTAGCTCCTGCTTTGGCTAGGCTTAGTGCCAAAGCGCCCCCAAGGGCTCCAGTAGCTCCTGTAACAATAAGTACATGATTTTTCAATTCAAACATTGTCATTGAGCGTATTTTGGATCCCATGAGATCACCTGTTCTGTGTCCATAGCTCGAACACCCATATCTACAGCAAAAGCCACTGCTGCACCACTTTGAAGGTTTGAGAGCGGTGTGGAATTATCTAAAATTGACTTTCGAAAATCCTCTAGAGCTTGTCTTGTGGGCTCTTTGTGTTGATATTTGATTGGTGTTCCTTTACCCTCAGTCCAACTCGCAGTTGCTCCCGAAACTCCATCAACATCACCCATTATTTTATTGTATTGTCCCTCTGGATAACGCCATGCGTTTTGATAATCAATGAGAATTGTAGCTTTATCTCCCATGACTTTGATTTGATAATCGTCCTTAGCATTGGAAGTAAGACAGGTAAAGCTGGCTTTTACTCCCCCAGGATAGGTGTAGATTAAATGAGTATTGTCATAGGTTTCTCTTCCGTCTTTCCAATAATCAATCCCTCCAAAACCAGCTACTTTTTCTGGAGTACTTTTCAACAACCAATTACAAAAATCAATTTGATGTGAACTCAGCTCTGCGGTAAGACCATAGGAGAATTCTCTATACATCCTCCAATTGACCTGTCGCTCATATTTTGGATTGGGTACCGGTCTTCTCCAATTACCATTTCGATTCCATTGAGCTTCAATGGCAGTTACTTTACCAATATCACCAGACTGAATGAGCGCTACAACATGAGAATACAAACGGGAACTGTGATACTGATGTCCAGTTTGGAAAATTTTATTGTGGTTCTTTTTTACTTTTTGAATCAAGTCTAGAGTAGCTACATCTCCTTTAGCTAGGGTTTTTTCACAATAAATATGCACTGAAGCATCAACAGCATCTGAGGCTATTGTTGCATGGGTGCTCAAAGGGGTACTGATTATGACGGCATCAATATTTTTATAGGAAAGCAAGTCTTTGTGATTGCTGAATCGCTTCGCTCTCGGAGCAATCTTTGCTGCTTGATCTAATCGAAAGGAAAGGGGATCGCAAATCGCTTCTACGCTCATTCCCTCTATTCGATTGATGATTTTCATCAGGCCCTGCCCACGATCTCCTGTCCCAATAACCCCCACATGTAGCTGTTCTGAGGGCGTTCCTCTAAAAATTGAAAACAACTCACTTTCAGGCACTAAAAGCGGAAAACCAAGGCCAGTTGCACTCTTTTTCAAAAAAGATCTTCTAGATGACATTGTTAGAATGAATAGGTTTAAATTACATTTTTTGGTCTCTGCAATTTAAAAAAAACTTTTGCTATCTTGGGTAGACTTAAATACAAAAACCAATTGAAAAATTTTTTTAAACCCGCTACCGTTTTATTTTTTTTGCTGACTGTCTGTTCAACATATTCTCTTTTAGGTCAGAATATGCAATGGGAAAATCTTCTCAGCGACCCTAACTTGAATAATTTTGTCCGTCTTAATGGTACAGCAGACTTTCGTTTGGAAAACGGCATCCTAATTGGAACTTCAAAGAGCAATACACCAAATACCTTTTTAGCAACCAAAAAAGTATATGGTGATTTTATCTTAGAATTTGAGGTCCTCGTAGATTATGGCTTAAATTCAGGTGTTCAATTTAGAAGTGAAAGCCTCAAGAGTTATCTCAATGGAAGAGTACATGGATATCAATGTGAAATAGAAACCAGCTCAAGAAAATGGGCAGGGGGTATTTATGATGAAGCAAGGAGAGGCTGGCTTTACCCTCTCACTAGAAATCCAGAAGGACAAGAGGCTTTCATAAATGGAGCATGGAATAGGTATCGTATTGAAGCTATTGGATCTACCATCAAAAGTTTTGTGAATGGGATAGAAACATCAAATCTGGTAGACGACAAAACACCAGAAGGATTTATTGCATTTCAGGTCCACTCTATTTCCTCTCCAGAGGAAGAAGGCAAACAAGTGCGCTGGAGAAATGTGCGTATCATGACTTCTCAACTTCAAGAGAATCTTCTGATTTCTAAAAATAAAGCCCCACAAATAAGCTATTTGGACGGTGCTCTCACCCAAGAAGAAAAAAGACTGGGTTTTCGAATGTTGTGGGACGGTAAGACAACGCAAGGATGGCGTGGAGCCAAACAAAAACAGTTTCCCAGCCAAGGATGGCATATTGAGGACGGTGTACTTAAAGTAGAGGCTTCCAATGGAGGGGAATCGACAAACGGAGGTGATATTGTCACGCTAGAATCATTTAGAAATTTTGAATTAAGCCTCGATTTTCTCATCACAAAAGGGGCTAACAGTGGAATTAAATACTTTGTAAAACCTGGATTAAACTTAGGTGAAGGATCGGCCATAGGATTGGAATTTCAAATTCTAGACGATGAGAATCATCCCGATGCTAAACTTGGTAAAAATGGAAATCGAACCGTTGGGTCTCTCTATGATTTGATTCGAGCAGAAAACAAATCAACTGGGGCTAGAGGTAAAAACTTTAAGGGAGTGGGACAATGGAACAACGCTCGAATTGTAGTTCGAGGGGGAAAGGTCCAACATTGGTTGAATCATGTTAAAGTGGTGGAATACGATCGTTTTAGTCAAATCTTTGAAGCCCTTGTTGAAAAAAGCAAATACGAAAAATGGGAACAATTCGGTCAATGGCCTGAAGGAGTACTTTTACTTCAAGATCACGGAGACGAGGTTTCATTTAAAAACATAAAAATTAGAGAATTTTAATATGGATACGACCAGAAGAAACTTCATCAAAAAAACCTCTTTAGGTACTGTAGCAACAGCAACTTTAGGTTCTAATATACTGATTGGTAAAAATATTTTGGGCGCCAATGATCGCATACATTGCGCAATAGCAGGTGTTCGCAGCAGAGGAAAAGCTCATGCTGCCGCTATTAATCTTCAGGAAAATGCTCGAATCACTTACAGCTGTGATGTCGACGATCACATACTTGAAGAGCATAACAGTTGGTGTCAAAAAAATATTGGCTACATCCCCAAAATAGAAAAAGATTTTAGAAAACTGGTAGAAAACAAAGACATCGATGCCGTATTTATTGCCTCACCAGAACACTGGCATACTCCAATGAGTATTTTGGCTATGCAAGCAGGTAAACATGTTTATGTTGAAAAACCCTGTAGCCACAACCCCCGTGAAGTTGAATTATTAGTTGCGGCACAAAAAAAATACGGACTAAAAGTGCAGATGGGCAACCAACAACGATCTGCTGTGACAAGTATTAAAGCAATACAAGACATTCGCCAAGGCATTATAGGAGAAGTCTACAAAGGAGAAGCTTACTATTCTAACAACCGCGGTTCAATTGGTATAGGTAAAGAAATTCCTATTCCTGAACATTTAAACTGGGAATTGTGGCAAGGACCCGCACCGCGTACAGCATATAAAGACAATATTCATCCATACAATTGGCATTGGTTTAGGAATTGGGGAACTGGGGAAGTTCACAACAACGGTACGCACGAAATCGATATTTGTAGATGGGCATTGGGAGTGGACTTACCAGAGAAAGTAACATCCTTTGGAGGAAAATACACTTATCAAGACGATTGGGAGTTTGTAGACAACCAACAAGTTACTTTTTCCTTTCCCAATGGAAAATTTATTACCTGGACAGGGCACAGTAGAGGTTTGATCCAACCCAATCAACCAGGAAGAGGGGTAACAATATATGGAAGCAAAGGGAGTATTCAATTGGACCGTAACTTTTACAAGCGTTATGATTTGGGTGGAAATTTGCTTTTTTCAGAGTTAGAGGGAGTCGCGAGTAAAACAACAGATACCCAAGGACAAGGTGGACTGGATGTAAATCATGTTGGAAACCTGTTTGACGCCATCCGAAAAGAGAAACCACTAACAGCTGAAATCAAAGATGCAAGTATTTCCACAATGCTTTGTCACCTTGCAAACATGGCACAAGATGCTGGAGAAACGTTACAAATAGACACCACAACAGCTAAAGTGCTAAACAACAATGCAGTAATGCAAAACTGGAGCAGAGAATATGCACCGGGCTGGGAACCAAAAATTTAAAGAAACCTATTTCCTTAAATGGATAAACAAAACCCAATACCACCTTTTATTCACGACGATTTTCTCTTGGAGTCAACGAGTGCAAAGGCACTGTATCACGATTATGTCAAAGACTTGCCAATTATTGATTATCACTGTCATCTTTCACCAAAGGACATTGCTGAAAATACCATTTTTGACTCAATTACTGCACTTTGGATAGACGGAGATCATTATAAATGGAGGGCTATGCGAACGCTAGGAATAGAAGAAAAATACCTTACAGGAACAGCAAGTCCAAAAGAGAAATTTGTACAATTCGCTTCAGCACTACCTTTAATGATGCGCAATCCGTTGTATCATTGGACTCAACTGGAATTGAAACGCTATTTTTCTATTTCAGAGCTGCTTTCTAAAGATACAGCTGACGCAATTTTTCAGCAAACAAATGCAAGGGCTACTTCAACCGAATTCAGCACTCAGAAATTACTTCAAAAGATGCAAGTGGAATATATAGGGACAACTGATGACCCTATAGACTCTTTAGAATATCACAGTATACATTCAGCTTCTGGGCACCCTATACATATGGCCCCCTCCTTTAGACCAGATCGCTGTTTGTTAATTCAATCCGATGGATTTAACGACTATCTAGATGACTTAGAGCGGGTTTGTGGGACAGAAATCCAAAGCTTTGAACAACTCTGCATTGCGCTGGAACAACGCATGGATTTCTTTCATCAAAAGGGATGTCGTATTTCTGACCATGGTCTAGAATACCTTCCTTACACAATTTTATCGCCCAAAGAGATTGAATTCATTTTTACCAAAAGAAGAAGAAAAAACGAAGAAATTTCTAAAACGGATAGCGAAGGTTTCCAAACAGCTTTATTACTCTTTTTAAGTAAAAAATATCACAAATTAGGATGGGTGCAGCAGTTCCATTTTGGTGCTATGAGAAATAACAACAGCAGGATGTTTAAAAACCTAGGGGCTGATACAGGATGGGATTCCATTGGGCAGTATCCTACAGCACGTTCGCTTTCCAAATTCTTAGATGCTTTAGACACTACCGATCAATTGACAAAAACCGTTCTCTACAACCTCAATCCTGCAGACAACGAAATCATGGCTACCATGATTGGTAATTTTAATGATGGTAGTATTAAAGGGAAAGTGCAATGGGGATCAGGTTGGTGGTTTTCAGATCAGCTAGAAGGTATGACGAAACAGATTAATACACTTTCAAATATGGGGATTCTCAGTTGCTTCATTGGTATGCTTACCGATTCAAGAAGTTTTCTATCCTTCCCAAGGCATGAATATTTTAGAAGACTACTGTGCAACCTTTTTGGAAATGATATCGAAAAAGGACTGCTTCCAAAAGACCTACCCTGGATAGGAAAAATCATTTCAGACATCAGCTATGGAAATGCCAAAAACTATTTTGAACTCCCTAAATGAAAATCATTTTAAACCTTTCTTTTTTTTTAATATTCATTTTGACAGGGTTTACCGTTGGTTGCACCCAAAAAACCTCTACGCGAATTATTCGATTGGGTCACGGACTAGACAACACACATTCCGTACACCTGGCCATGGAACAAGCTAGCAAACATTTAGAACTCCTTTCCAAAGGAGCACTCAAGCTTCAAATCTACCCCAACCAACAATTGGGCAGTGAGCGAGAATGTCTTGAATTACTTCAAATAGGAAGTTTGGACATGACAAAAGTTTCAGGAGCAGTTTTAGAAAATTTTGCACCAAAACTCAAACTCTTTGGATTGCCTTTCTTATTTGAAGATAAAGAGCATTTATTCAAAGTATTGGATGGTCCCATCGGTAAAGAATTACTTAGTGAAGGAGAGGATTTTTGGTTAAAGGGTTTAGCATTTTACGACTCAGGTAGCCGAAGTTTTTACACAAAAGAACGACCAATAATGCAGCCTGATGATCTATCGGGAATGAAAATACGTGTTCAAGAGAGTGTTTCAGCTTTCGACATGATCAAACAATTGGGTGCGGCTCCTACCCCTATTTCTTGGGGAGAATTGTACACTGCATTACAACAAGGGGTTGTGGATGGAGCTGAGAACAATCCACCGAGTTTTTATCTTTCGAGACATTACGAAATATGCAAATATTACAGTATTGATGAACATACTATGATCCCCGATGTACTTCTAGTAAGTACCCATCTTTGGGATCGTCTCAATGCTCAAGAACAAAAGTGGCTTCAAGAGGCCATAGATCAGTCTGTTCCCTACCAAAGGGACTTATGGATTCAATCGGAGAAAGAAGCTCTTCAAGCAGTTATTGAAGCTGGTGTAGAAGTTTCTTATCCTAAGAAAAATACATTTCAACTAGCTACCCAAAGGATGTACGAAGATTTTAAAAAAGATCCTGAATTGGCAGCACTTATTCAGCAGATAAAAAATGAAGCAGATTAGAAAAAAAATTGACCGAGCTGTAGAAATCCTTTTAGTTGCTCTTTTATCTGTTATGGTACTCAATGTACTTTGGCAAGTGTTTACTCGTTTTTTCACCTCAAGCCCCAGTGCATTTACAGATGAACTTGCTCGATATCTTATGATTTGGTTGGGCATTTTAGGGGCGTCTTATGTCGCGGGAAAACAGGAACATGTTGCTATTGATTTTTTTGTCAAAAAAGGAAACACTTTTCAACAAAAGACTGCCAGACAAATGGTCCGTTTTTTAGTCTTGGGTTTTGCCTTTTTTGGTCTGATTCTAGGGGGAGGGCGTCTAGTATATATAACTTTTAAACTGGAACAATTTTCTCCGTCTTTACAACTTCCCTTAGCTGTAGTATACGCCGTGTTACCGCTAAGCGGTTTACTCCTTCTTTTTTACAAAACAGTACCAAACCCAGATTGACAGAATGGACAGTATACCTATACTCGTATTAGTAATAAGCTTTCTCTTCTTTGTAGGAGTAGGAACTGCTGTGGCATGGAGTATTGTTTTATCTTCTCTTTTGACCCTAATGTATAGTCTACCAACTGTCGCTGCTTTAACGACTATTGCCCAACGGATGGGAACAGGATTGGATAGTTTTGCATTGCTGGCCATTCCTTTTTTCATACTTTCTGGTCAATTGATGACACACGGGGGAAGTGCCTACAGACTCATTCGTTTTGCAAAAACACTCGTAGGAACGTTTCCTGGAGGATTGGCACTCATCAATATCATATCTGCTATGCTTATGGGTGCCATAGCAGGTTCGGCTATGGCTTCCGCTTCGGCTATGGGTAGCATTTTGGGTCCAGAAATGGAAAAAGAAGGGTATGACAAAGAGTACGGTGCAGCTGTAAACATCACCTCCTCTACTACGGGTTTAGTCATTCCCCCTAGTAATGTTCTCATCGTTTATTCATTGGCAAGTGGTGGAGTTTCGATCGCTTCCTTGTTTCTTGCCGGTTATATACCAGGAATACTAACCGGTATCTTGTTGATGCTGGTAGCTTCCTTTTGGGCAAAACGAAAAAATTATCCCACCTCCAGAAGAAGCAGCTTCAAAGAAATCGTAACTAGTTTTCTTCATGCTATACCTAGTTTGTTTTTACTTATTGTGGTTATAGGAGGTATTGTTGCTGGCTTTTTTACTGCTACTGAAGCTTCTGCAATAGCAGTACTTTATAGCTTTTTATTGGGCGTGATTTATCGAGAAATTAAAAGAGATAACCTCTATGCAATCCTGTTGGAATCTGCCAAAACGAGTGCTGTAGTGCTTCTACTTATTGCAGCTTCTATGAGTATGTCTTGGGTTTTATCTTACGAAAACATTCCACAAATTTTAAGTGATCTCATACTAGGTTTCAGTGATAATAAAGTGGTGATCTTACTTTTGATCAATTGTATTCTTTTAATTGTTGGAATTTTTATGGACATGACACCTGCTGTGCTAATCTTTACTCCTATCTTTCTCCCTGTAGTTCAGTCTTTAGGAATAGATCCTGTGCAATTCGGTATCGTTATGGTGTTAAATTTATGTATTGGTTTGTGTACGCCTCCAGTAGGTTCAGTATTGTTTGTAGGCATCGGGATTGCAAAAACCAGTGTTGAAAAAGTAATCAAGCCCCTGTTGCCATTATTTCTTGCGATGCTAGTTGCCTTGCTGCTGATAACCTACATACCCGAACTCACTCTAGCCCTACCCAAGGTTTTTGGATTTTGATTTTGAATTTTCAAATTTTAGTATAAAACCAAAATGATTTCAATTATTTTTGTTAAAAAATAAAACCATCAAAAAACTATTATCAATAGCACTTCTAAAATGCCCTAGATGCAGAGAAGGCTCTCTTTTAGAAAAACATCCGTACCATTTAAAGAACTTCAACAAAGTCAATGAAAATTGTCCTAATTGTGGTTTACATTTTAAAATAGAACCCAGTTTTTTCTACGGCTCAATGTATGTATCTTACGGTATTGGAGTAGGAATAAGTATTGCTGTTTATCTCCTTTTGTTTCTTTTTGGATATGGAGATCAACTCTTGCAAAATTTTTTCATTATTTGCGGAACTTTAATCCTTCTGATGCCCTATATAAATGCTTTATCCAAAGTGATTTGGGCAAGTTTTTTCTTTAAATACGATCCCGCTATGAGTAAAAAAAGCAAGATTAATGTCTCAAAAAAATAGTCAAAAAACAGATCTCCCTTTTGATGTAACTCAAGCAGTAGTTTCTGAAGCTCTAGAGCAGTACATCAAACAAAGTACTACTATTGATAGCGAGGTCTTGAATCAGAAAGCACCAGAAAGTATTGCGAAACAGCTGAAAGTAGAGGAACTCTTTCACAAAGGTTTTCAAAACACCAATCAAATAAAAGATTTTGTAAATACTTATTTAGAGCATACCAACCACCTTAAAAATCCAAGATATATGGGACATCAGGTGGCCGTTCCTCATGATTTATCAGGAATTCCAGACTGGATTCACGGAACGATAAATAACCCTAGTTCCCTTTATGAAATGGGACCGGCAGGAGCTACGCTTGAAGGATTTATGATCAATTGGATGTTGCAGCAACTGGGTTGGTTTAAAGGAAATGATCTCACAGATTTTAGTAGAATAGAACCAAACGGAAGTGGGATTTTAACTCATGGGGGGTCCGTAGCGAATCTCACGGCACTTTCTGCTGCTCGAGCCTTTGCAGCTCCAGAAGCATGGGAAGAAGGGAGTCCAGACAATCTAGTGGTATTAGGTCCCAGCACCTCTCATTATTCCATTGTCCGGGCATTATCAATAATGGGAATGGGAAAAAAATCCTTCGTTCCCGTTCCTGTAGATGAAAACGAGGTAATTATAACCTCGGCTCTAGAAGAAAGCTACTCGCAGATAAAAAAAGAAAAAAAAAGAGTGATGGCTGTAGTTGCCAATGCCTGTGCGACTTCTACAGGTCTTTTTGATCCATTAGATGAAATGGCTGATTTTTGTGAAAAGAATAAACTGTGGTTTCATGTAGACGGAGCACATGGTGCTGTTGCATTACTTTCTCCTAAACACAAACACAAAGTCAAAGGAATAGAGCGAGCAGATTCAATCATATGGGATGCACATAAAATGATGAAGGTTCCTTCCCTTTGTACAGCGGTGCTCTTTAAAGAACAAAAAAACATGTGGAACTGTTTCCGGCAAAAAGGAAGCTATGTTTTTCACGAGAATGAGGTTGTAGGCATGGACTCCATGCCTTTCACTGTAGAGTGTACTAAATCCGCTTTGGGTACAAAATTGTTCTGGAGCTTTGCCCTAGAAGGAGAAAAAGGGATAGTAGATTTTGTTGAAAATAGTTTTGAACAAGCCAAAGAACTCTACACCTATCTCAAGTCAAACAAAAACTTTTTCTGCCCTTACCCACCTCAATCCAATATTTTATGCTTTCAATACAAACCAGAGACTATTGATGATCAACAACAGCTTGCTCTGAGGTACGCATTAATCAACTCTGGTGCCTTTTATATTACCTCTTGTGTAATCCAAGGGAAAAGGTACTTGAGAACAGTGCTAATGAATCCCTTAAGTAATCAAGAAGACTTTAAGGCATTAGTGAAGAGTATTGAACAGCACGCAGCGACTTTAGAACAGAAATAAATCTGCTTAATTTTACCGTACAAGCGCGTTATCAAGCACTGTTTTGTAAGTAGAGTTGAGCAATCCACAAGAATAAATTACTTTAGCTAAAATGATGATTCATGAATTCAATAAATATTAGTACCTATTTGAAAAACGTTTTTGAATCGAACGGGCTGACCTCTTTTTGGGCTGAACATATAACTTTATTAGTTTTATTTTTAACCATCTTGCTCCTAGGGGTGCTTCTTTTTTGGGTATCCAGAAAAATTATCATCAGTGTTTTTAGTCGATTGGCACAAAGGACCAAATCCTCATTCGATGATTTGTTATTGAAAAATAAAGTACCCAAACTGCTTTCCTACATCCCTTTTTTATCCTTTTTATACGCCTATCTCCCCGATCTCTTTAGTTCAAAATACGAGATTCTCCACAGTGGAATCATAAATTTATTAGAGATTAGTACCGTTGTAGTGGTCATTGCAATGATTCGTGCTGTACTGAAAAGTTTAAGTGATTACCTCAAAACCATAGATGCATTAAAAGACAAGCCTTTAGACAGTTACCTTCAAGTAGTCATGATCTTTTTGTGGTTTGTGGGAGGTATTCTTATTCTCTCCATTTTAACAGGTAAAGATATTTGGAGTTTTGTCACAGCTCTTGGGGCTTTATCTGCAGTATTACTATTTGTATTTAAAGACACCATATTAGGTTTTGTTGCAAGTGTACAAATTGCTATAAATGATACCGTTCGTATTGGCGACTGGATCAGTATGCCTCAAAACAAAGCAGATGGTGATGTCATTTCAATAAGTCTTTCCACTGTGCAAGTACAAAATTTTGATAAAACCATAACTTCCATCCCAACCTATAAACTCATATCAGAATCTTTTATCAACTGGAGGGGAATGAGTGAATCTAACGGAAGGAGAATTAAACGTTCACTTCTTATTAAAATAAGTAGTATTCGTTTTTTAGAAAATCAGGAACTGGAAAAACTGGAAAAAATTGAGCTACTCAGTCCTTTTATAAAGAAGAGAAAGGCAGAAATAGAAGCTTCAAATACTGAGAAAAATGTAGACAAAAGTTTACTCATAAACGGCAGGAATTTTACCAACTTAGGGCTGTTCAGACACTATACAGAAGCATATCTAGAAAACCATCCTATGGTTAATTCTGAGATGACCGTCATGTGCCGTCAATTGGCTCCCAGTTCACAAGGAATTCCAATAGAAGTTTATGTATTCAGCAAAGACAAAGAGTGGAAAAACTACGAGCACATATCCGCAGATATTTTTGACCATCTATTGGCCTCCACCTCCTATTTTTCACTGGAGTGTTTTGAACTGAGCCCTAACCTACCACTACACAACTCAAACGCATAAAAAAAGGCTGCTATCGCAGCCTTTTATATGAATAGTTATCGTTACTAATTGATTCCTTGTCCCATAATGTATGGACCACCTGCTGCTTTTAATTCAGCCTCTAGCGCTGGAATTCTATTTTCACTTATCTCTTTTACCTCTGCCTTTAGCGTGACAAGCAATTCCTTTGCAATCTCTAAGCTTTTCGCATGTAAAGGTGTTGGTCCATAGGTGCCTCCCAATCCTGCCATAGCATTAGATAAAAACTGTCCTATGCCAGAAGGATTTCGCTCCCCTACTTCACTACGAGAGGGACTACCTGAAATACTGTTGTTCAAACGAGTAAGATCTCTTTTAAGAGCTTCTAATTTGGGCTCAATAGTACCTGGGAGTATCTGTGCTTTCGCTAATGCATTTGCAAGAGCTTTTTGCATTTTAGTACTCTCAGTCAAAACATCTCGAACAGCAGTAATCGCCTTGTATACCTCTGTAATTTCATTCAAATACGAATTGTATTGTTCGTGGCTGATTCCCTGTAGCACTCCTGTTCTGATTGCTTTTACCTCAAAAGAAATTGGCCCATCTAATGGAGTAACCTTTCCGTTCTGAACCAATGCCAAAGAAGCTTGATAGGTGCCTGGTTTTGCTAATGCACCACCACGATTGTAACGTGAAGCTCTGTCTGATACTGCATAGGGATTGAAGTGGGTCATGTCCCAAGCAATTCGGCGACTTCCCTTTTGCGCTTTTTGGCTTACTTTATTAATTACATTTCCCTTCTGATCTTGAATACTCAAAACAACCTTTGCCGGTTCTTCTTCTCCCTCAGCATCTAAAGCATCCCAACCTGGAAAAGGAATATCAGCTTTTTTCTTGTTTAATTCAGCTTCTTTCTTTTTTCGAAGCTGTTGGGTTGTTTGATAAGAATCTGCTAAGTGATAAGTAAATACAGCACCGTAGGTGGGATTTTTTGCGAAATAGTAATCTGCACCTGTATTTCCAACATTGCTTCGCGGTACAAACCATTTAGCGGGTCGAGGGCTGAATAGTTTGCCTTGCTTTTTCAAGTTGTCTTCAGTAAACTCTCTTAAAGCACTGTAGTCGTCTAAAATAAAAAAGCCGCGTCCAAAAGAGGCAGCAACCAAATCATTTTCTCTTTTTTGAATGGTAAGATCACGGAAAGAGATCGTTGGTGCTCCTTTTAATTTATGCCATGAATTTCCACCGTTTAGAGAAGTGTAAATTCCAAACTCGGTAGCTGCGAAAAGTAAATTCTTTTTTACAGGATCTTGAACCATACGCCATACAAGGGTTCTATCTGGTATATTTCCACTAATGGACTGCCATGTTTGTCCTTTATCTGTACTTTTAAACAGGTAAGGGCTAAAATCTCCTTCTTTGTGATTATCCAATGCCACATAAACGGTGTTGGCATCAAATAAATCTGCTTTGATATCATTGACAAACGTTCTCGGGGCAAGTCCCAAAGCAGTTACGGGAATCTTTTTCCAACTTCCACCTCCATTTTCTGACACTTGGATAAATCCGTCGTCAGTACCTGCGTAGAGCAACCCTTCTTGTAACGGTGACTCCGCCAGTGATGTTATGGTGTTGTAGTTCGACATTGCACCTACATCCCAAGCATTGTCCCAGCTTTGTTTACGGCCCATAATAGGCAACGTCAATCGCTCTTCATTTCGAGTCAAATCTCCTGAAATGGGCTCCCAATCATCGCCTCTGTTTTCTGATTTCCATACTCTATAAGATGCAAAATACAGGCGAGCAGGATTGTGTGGACTAACCAGTATAGGCGCATCCCAATTGAAGCGTTCATGAGGTTCTCCCATGCCAGCTTTTGGCTGTATAGAAAGGGGTTCTCCAGTTGTTAAATCAACACGATAAAGTCCTCCTTGCTGGGTTTCTGCATAGATAATGTCATTGTAAACAGGATCAGTTGCGGATTGATGTCCGTCTGCAAATAAGGTTTTGTACCAGTGTTTATTTGCTATCCCTTGTCGTTCATCTGTCGCGGAAGGTCCGCCAGCAGAACCGTTGTCTTGGGTACCTCCAAAAATATGATAGAAAGGCTCTGCATTATTTACAGCCACTTTATAAAATTGTGTGAGGGGTAAGTTTTTAATATACCTCCAGTTCTCTGCATTATCAAAGGTTTCGTAAATTCCTGCATCTGTTCCCAACATGAGATAGTTAGGATCGTCTTTTTTGAATACTAGGGCATGATTGTCCGAGTGTTTTTCTTCTTCTTTTAGTTGCACAAAAGTTTTTCCTCCATCTCCTGAAGTTAACACTCTAACATTCATGAGATACAAACGATCAAA